>Ga0123354_10001572_pt1 | contig 28076 bp, 9 predicted proteins | sample TergutLab28metaG_2_FD_97872 | JGI IMG/M metagenome (GOLD analysis project Ga0123354, IMG submission 97872) | Labiotermes labralis P4 segment gut microbial communities from Petit-Saut dam, French Guiana - Lab288 P4 | ecosystem: Host-associated > Arthropoda: Insects > Digestive system > Gut ... | reverse complement strand
GAACTGTAGAGCGTGAGGTAGTGTGCCTGATATGAACCGTAGAGTGTGCGGTAGTGTGCCTGATATGAACTGTAGAGCGTGAGGTAGTGTGCCTGATATGAACTGTAGAGTGTGCGGTAGTGTGCCTGATATGAACTGTAGAGCGTGAGGTAGTGTGCCTGATATGAACTGTAGAGTGTGGGGCAGTGTGCCTGATATGAACTGTAGAGTGTGCGGTAGTGTGCCTGATATGAACTGTAGAGCGTGAGGTAGTGTGCCTGATATGAACCGTAGAGTGTGCGGTAGTGTGTCTGATATGAGCTGTTATGAACTGTAGAGCGGTGTGGTAATATGCCTGATATGAACTGTATAGCGGTGGAGTAGTGTGCCTGATACGAACTGCAGAGCGGTGTGGTAGTGTGCCCGATATGAACTGTAGAGTTTTGCGGTAGTATGCCTGATATGAAGTGTACAGTAGTGTGGTAGCGGAACCGGCATGCTTTCTATGTTAAAATGTAATATTTCCGACATGCTGTCCTAACAGTATCCTACAACATCGCCAGAACCCCATAAAAGTAAGCGGAGTGTACCCTTGAATTACTGCCCATTGCATATGTCGAAGTCTGTATGTGGAAAAATTGAGAAGGAAACATCCATGGTTAAACACGTTTTCATAGGAACAAGCCGTCGTGCCCGACAGATGTTCAAACATCCCGTCCCATCTCGAGTGCCTCGAGGGATAACGGAACATTTAAGAAGTGCACCTGATCCTGACTATAAGTATTGACTGACACTCGGGTACATGGAGAGCTGGATCCGTATCTGCCTAGCCTATTGAAATAACACAGAAGTAGACGAAGGAGATGACGAATAAAAAAAGAATAAAAAGCATGTGAATTTCGTTGAGGCATATTACATTTTTACGGAGAAATTTTTTTGATTACTCTCAGTTTTCTGAGGCAGTAGCCGATCGTCCTGCTGGTGAAGTTAGCCTGAAAGCAAGGTAGGGAGTCGGAAATTGCAGAAGGTAAGATGATGGGAAGTGAGCATGCAGCAATGGAAGGAAGCTGGGAACCGGGACGAATTTGACGTCTTACTGGAGGGGCTGCATTATGAGAAAATTTTGATAAAATAGGGAGGACTACACAGGGTAGAAATTTGATAGGTACATTGGGTGTGCGCAAGGCAACGTGAAATTTGTACACCAACTCAGGATTTGCTCCCGCCCTGACGAAAATCAAGGCTATATTTGTGGGATTTGGCCGGTTGCAGGACATTTCGAACTGTTCAGTAGCCAGTAGCCTTCGTAACAATAAGTTAACCCTAGAGGAAGAATTCCGCCCGTGCGCTAATTTCCACAGAAATGTTTCATCTAGCGATGATGTCAGTTCTAAAGATTCCGTAGCACTTGTGGTATAGGGAATAAGTATGCTTACGGAACATGGTGATATGACACAGGGTGGAAAACCGAAAAACTCGAACTTTCCTGAGATCGCACCCAGGCGACCGCGATGAGTGTCTCTTACCTGTACAGTTGCTATTCGTCAACGTTTACAGATTTGTTTCTTGTTCATTCTGTAGGCAGTATAAAACTCATATAAACACTGTACCTCCGGTCCCAGTGGTCGCGGGGTCTAAGGTGTATGTCTGCGGGTGCTCGTCTGCTGAGAACGTGGGTTCGGATCCCCCCGGGGCATGAATGTTTTTCTGTTGTGAGTGTTGTGTGTTGTCAGGTAGAGGTCTCTGCGACCAGCTGATTACTTGTCCAGAGGAGTCCTGCCAACTGTGATGCAGCAATGTGTATGATCTAAAAATCTCATGAATGAGGAGGCCCTGGCCCACTGGGGGCTGTCGCGCCCAAAACAAACACTATACAAATTTCATTTCCTACCGTACAGTTGACACACTTCCTGTGCATTACAAAGACCAATACGATATAAATGCTTTGGGCAGTATAACACTCATCTAAACACTATAGAGCAGGTTCCAGTGGCCGCACGGTCTATAGTGTAGGTCTACGGCCGCTTGCCTGCTGAGACTGTGGGTTCGAACCTCACCGGGTTGTGGATGTTTGTTTGTTGTAAGTGTTGTATTTTGTCAGGTAGAGGTCTCTGTGGCGAACTGACCACTTGTCCATAGGAGTCCTACTGACTGTGTTGCATCGTTGTGTGTGATCTAGAATATCGTGAATGAGGAGGGCCTGGCCCACTGGGGGCTGTCACGCCAAAAACAACCACTATACAAATTTCATTTCATACCGCACAGCTTACACATTGCTTGTCGATTACAAAGACCAATATGATATAAATGCTTAGGGAAATAATCTTTGTTGACTCAAGGAACATACGAAACATATAAACACATGGTACAGGCAAAGTTCAGATTTTTGTCATCAAGATTTTGGTACATACAGTACCTTTAATGTAAATGGTTAAATATAATCACATCATCAAATAGTTGTCATTGACGCACGAGAGTAATAAATGTGTCCTTTCAGGAACTTGATGTGTCCCCTTCCTCTGATGTGAATTGAAAAGTTCATAATATAGAAATGATTTTGTTATAGCCCCATAAATATTTGTAAACAAATCTCCAACCACGATATTCGGCTTTAAAACAATGGGCGACATATGACAGTACATATCTACATGAACGGCGTATTAATCATTTTTAATTGTCTCCGATCCACGGCAGAGCCGATATTACAACAACTAGATTTTAACATGTTATGTACACAGCAGTTTATAAGTGAGATATCAGATGAATAATGCATTAACTACTGGTGCTGCTAATACTAAGCCTTCAACAAACGTAATTGTCGCATTAAAATTCCGTACACGGTGGTTACTGCATATACCACCACACGCTGCAACTTACAAACTACTACAATTTTCTCGTGTTTTTTTCAGACAATAAAGCACAAATCTCGAGACTGCCGCTATGTTTCCAGTATTTGAAAGCTGGGCCGCTGGCTGGAACTCAGAATACATCCGGAAGGTCCTGTGATCTGCCAACTCCATCAATTTTTTCGCGGTTTTCCTATCTCTTCAAGAAAATTATGCGCTGGAACCCAAATTCTGCACGTGCTTCATGCTGTTCATGCAGGCTTCCCAGCATCAACGTCAGAATTTCCGCTCAAAGACAGCCCTCCCACATTTAACACAATTTCTTCATAATGCAACCCTCGAAATACGAAATTCAGCCCAAATGATCAGCTGTATTCCTGTGCTGCATACCCAAACAGCCCATTTTTACCGTCTTCGCTTCTCAGCTGTCTATCTAGCCTCGAAACCTTCCTTTACCAGAGACAGCAGCGGGCACAGCCTGGGAAACTTAACAGCAGCTCTTTTCGATGTGTAAATGCGTAGAGAAAAATGGATGGACAGAATGATTTTATTGGACTCTTCACAGGGAATAGAGGCACCAAAATTACCTGGAAATACAAAACGGCTTCCACTGCGATAATATCATGAATTTATAGATAGAAGTACCCTTTCTTCACCTTGGGGTAGTTCCTTTCATTAATAATATTACACATAAATTATTATTACTACAAAGAAAAATATCACTCTTCGAATAAATTCGTGTTTTACCATCAATTTAAATTTATTTAGGCTACGAATCTGAAAGTTTGGAAAATATCTACTACATTACGTAAACATGGCTTTAACCTTTGTTTATATGGTACATAATGGCAACAGTTCAGGTAAATATATATATATAAATATATAAACAAATATATATAAAAATATATATATTGACTGTCCTACCCACGACTGCAATTCATAATCCTCCCTTGATACCTAAATTGCGAGCTTCGATTCCTACACCGTGAAGCTAACGTGCTGTGAAACTCGTGGTTATTCTTTTATGAGCAGTTTACGAACATCGAATTCTGGGAAGTCAGTTCAGGTAAAATGCATCAAGATGCCATTTACTGTGAAGTATAGCAATTCTTGCACTGTTGGGAGATCCAGACACGTGGCATTTAAAGGTTCATAAAATTTTCTCCATCATCCTGCCACTTCCTATTACGCCAAAATATTTTCCTCAACACCTACGCCTCAGACACATTCAGATTATGGTCTTTCGTGGCAGAACCAGTTGCACACTCAAACGGAAACTGTCCTTGTGTGCTGGCAATGTATCTTTCATTCTGTCCAGTCGTGAACAGTCCTCACAGCCGCATCCTGTGGTGCTTCTCCTGACAGGCAGGAGCAATGCAGTATCTACAATCAGGTCACGTCGTGGGCGTAGCAGTGATTGCAAGCCTTGCAATTAGTGCAGAAGTTTCCGGTACCCAAGATGAGCGCTGTTACTCATTAATATCACATAACATCGTCCACATAATGATAAAATCTGCTACGTAATGCTGACGTGACGTCATGTCATGTCAGCACACTATAACATGGTCACGTTTTGAGTTTGTTCTCTTCAAAATGCCGTAATGGGCCACGCGGAAATAATAGCAAATATAGGATATGTGTAAACATAGCTTGACTCTTCAAACTACGATATTATAATCGTTATACCCGACTTTATGGGACTTCCTCAAAGACAAGCTACACATTGTACTTACATTATAAAATGGCAGTACAAATCTACAGCTGTTGTTTAATTCATTTTTCGAAATTATGAAACGTTGTAAGTGTAACGGAGAATCTAAAGAGCAAGTCACTTTACAAAGATATTTTTGCCGATCTGTCGAGGCCGAGGGGGAAGCACTACTGTTTCGTACGCAGAAGAGCTCGCGTTCAAATCCTACCCATGAGCTGATTATTTCCTGCTCCCCTCCACTCCAACTCTTAGACAAAATTCTAAGGTAATCTAAGACTGCTTTTTATGCAAGAATTTTCTTTCACCCTGTTTACACGTACACAAGCAATCAATTAGTCCCGATTTAATGAATTTTAGAACGCTCTGTCTTGGCGTCCTGCAAAATTCACTCCAAGAAATTCAAATGCCCAACACTTTGCAAAGTATATTACTGACAATGCGGAAAAGTTTAATTTTTCCCTGTGGGAGGTAGCGTCTATAGCAGTACGAGGGTCTTCAAGCAGAAACTAACAGGTAGGAATCGTATAGGAAGATAAAGCTGTGTAATTAATAATTATAGATTGTGGAATGAGATTGCGAACGATCAGGAAAGGAAATTTTACAAAATCTGTGAACAAGCTGAATGTCTTAGTTTGCTAACAAGGCTCGGGTTAGCACCTGCACAGGGAAAACCAACTTGCTCATTTCTGGCTAAAAACTGCGTAAACCTCTTACAACACGCATTGACTGCATCAGAGATCTGGTAGTATATATGGACTCCAAACTGCATTTTCACCATCTTGTGGTTCACATATTTCCCAGATTAGGCTGCTGGGTTTCATTTGGAGAGTAACCGTCTTCCTTTCCCCGCTACAGAGCCTTCTGACGATGTATTGTACATTAGTCAGACCTAAGTTAAAACATGCCCCTGTTTTGTGTAATTCCATTACTTCTGCTAAAGGCAGTAAGCTTGAGCGCTACCAGCGAAAGTTTGTATCCCTCTGTTATCTTCTTTTTTTACGTGCATTCGCAAAATTGCGAAAAGCGACTATTAGCTTCGTCAAGTCTGTCCTTCTGTTAGTCCGCATTGAACTAGGCTCGGACTGGACGGATTTTCATTAAATTTCATATTTGAGGCTTTTTCGAAAAACTGTTTAAAAAAATTCACATTTCATTAAAATCGAAGAAGAATAGCGGGTACTTTGCATGAAGACCAATATATATTTTTTTTATCATATCTCGCTCATTTCTTCTAATAATGAGAAGTGTTTCGGACAGATTTGTAGATGAAATCGAAACACACATTTTGTGTTCAGTAACTTTCTTTCTAAAATCATACCGTTTACGAGAAAATGTGGAGGAATATTGTAGAGCAGGGCATGCCACAGATGAGAGTAAGGCGCATGTGCATTGCACGCTGGATACCTAAGGCTGCAAACACACACTCAGGTTGTGTAATACTCATTGCTTTTCCACTGCAACAATGGTTACAGTAACTCTCCTCAATGTTACGTTATACGTACATCGCCTGCCTTGTTTCAGTTACCCAGAATACAGACACGTTACGGTTTTCGAGTTCTTGTAGCCGTGACCTAGAGGCGCTTTTTCACATAATATTTCAAACGGGTCAAAAATCTGCCCTATCCTTTAGGAAACTGCCGGCCTTGCGTGCCGAATCAAAATCTCAGAGATTTTAATCTGATCTACATTAATATTAAGCGTTGTAACCGTCCTGCCAATATAGGCGCTTCGGCAGCTAATTCTGGTAGTACGGATATTGGTATATTGGTATATTGAATGGAAGGTCTGTTTTGATTAACGATTTGTTAGACGCAGATATTTTACTACGTAAATGAAAATTCTTAACACGTTTTACGCTGTAGTTCAGCCACCGACGATTCTTATATATTGTGTATGTAATTTAGGTAGGACTTTTTAATTAATTTAATTATAGTTTTACAATGTTTATTCCGCACATTATGACGAACTGAAAAACGTATGTAACACCAACATAGGCACTATACTATTATTTATACATACCATCTTTTACATAGCTACTGCATGTTTCGACGATATTGTTTCGCCATCTTGAGAGAGCTGAAACCAAAATTTCTTTCAAACATACGCGGATAAAATAGGTCAAAATAAGCGTACATGTAGTGCGGTATGAATGAATGAATTAGTGCAGAATTTGACAGGCTTTAGTTAAAATTCTATATTCAAATATAATATAATGTTGAAGAAACAATAATAATAATAATATAATTTGTTAAAATGGTTACAAATTATACATGTTTATGTCGTAGTTAAATCTTGCTGTACAAACACCCTGTATGTTGTGTAACGTACGGTGTCTGGTGGGTGACATGTAGAAGCTAAGTAAAAGATTCAATTATCTTTCGGCGTTGCGGTCCAACGCGGGCTACGACACACAAAGACGCACCACCGTCGGTTGGACTGTTCTGGACGAGTGAAGAGCTCGTCGCAGAGACCTCTACCTGTCAACATAACAACACTCACAACAGACAGACATCCATGCCCCCAGCGGGATTCGAACCCACTCAGCAGACGAGTGGTCGCCTTAGACCTCGCGGTCACTGGGACCGGCATGTAAATGATCTTCTTCTTCTACAACTCTGAAAGATTCTTGGCCTTCTCGACAATATCCTTCCATTTAGAGCGGTCCTGTACTTGTTTTGCCCACTTCACAAGCTTCATCTTCTTCAAATCATTCCTGACATCATCATCCCATCTTGATTTGGGCCTTCCAGCTGGTCTTCCTGTGAATAGTTTCCATTTGTGAATTCTTTTCACTCTGCTGGTTTCGGGCATTCTATTTGTGTGTCCAAACCAACTCAATCGTTGAGCTTTAACATAATTTATTGTGTTCCGGTGTTTAATTAATTCAATAAGATGGGCTGGGCATGTGGCGCGTATGGGTGAGGAGAGGGGGTGTAGAGGGTCTTGGTGGGGAAACCGGAGGGAAAGAGACCATTGGGGAGGCCTAGGCGTAGATGGGTGGATAATATTAGGATGGATCTCCAGGAGGTGGGATGTGGGTATATGGACTGGATTGGGCGGGCCCAGGATAGAGATAGGTGGCGGACGCTTGTGATTGCGGTAATGAACCTTCGGATTCCGTGAAATGCGGGGAATTTCTTGACTATCTGCAAACCAGTTACCTTCTCAAGCAGAACTCTGCACCATGGAGTAAGTAAGTAAGTTTAATTAATTCATCCAACTCCTTATTTGTTTTAATTCTCCAAATACCGTTGGCTTCCTCTGTTGGCCCAAATATTTTCCTTAATATTTTCCTCTCAAACACAGAGAGTTTTTGTATAATACTTTCTTTGAGGACCCATGTTTCACAGCCATAAACTACAATTGGTCTAAATACTGACCAATATAACTTCAATTTGAATTTCCTGGACACCGAATTACTTTTAAAAAGCGTTTTGTTTGCATAGAATGCTTTATTCCCTTTAACAATTCTTTCTCTAATTTCTTCTTCCAGAGTGTTATTCCCATTCACATTAGTACCAAGGTAGCTGAATGATCGGCACGTAAATGATATAGTGTATAAATTATAGAATAGTGCATTTGTTGATGTTACATATTTTTCAATTTGATTCTTTCTTGTCATGTAATTTTGCAGTATGCGGATTTGTGCATTCTTTGACGCCAATGGTCGTTTATCACCTGCCCCTGCGAAACTAAGTCTGCACTTCAGTAAACAGATTTGAATGACAAACTACTACCCATAAACACAGGAACAAACGTTCTCTCTTAAATTTTTTTTAAAACAGGAATATAATTATTAATGCTGTTTCTAGATGTTTTATTATTATCTCTTTTTTTGTGTCTTTTCGTTTGTTGTTTGTTACTTATGTATTTCTCTTACGTTCCTGTGTTATCTCCGTAGTTGGCCGTATGGGCACTGTGCACCCACTTTTATAACAAATGACTGAACTGCACTGACTTTCTTGTATCGTTGTGTCCTAATTTTTATCTGAACTATATCGTTTTTTTAATATTAACAAATTACTCTGATTCTTTCATCGTGTGACGAGATAGTCTTCCACTCGCCTATCCTCACCCTCTATACATTAACAACTGTCCGGACTTTTTGTTTAAAAAAAAAGGGGTCCCTAAGCGCTTAGACATACGAAGTGAAGCCGTTGTTTAATTACACAACCCAAAGTACGGATATTTTATTTACTCACTCGAAATGTGAAATTCCCACTGGGGTGTGGTAGGGTGCTTAAATTTCCTTTACGGAAGAGGAGAAATATGCATAGTTCAGGCTATCAGTTTGGTCTTGCATATTTGTACGCTAAATGCGGCACCTGCTGCAGACGTAATGATTAGTGGTCCGACCTTCATTATCGTGTTATTGTTTTGCTCTACTTCAAAGTAGCAGTTCCTGACGTCAGCATTCATGAATATATTAGGACAGGCCATCGCGCTATTACTAATGTTCAAAGTGTGAATAACTAATTGGCCATTATATTAATGAAGCTTGACGGCAGCTACCTTATTGGTTGGTGTGTTGTTAAGCGGTTATTGTGAAACACGACGGACTAATTTCGAGCCCTTTCGTAGGTCCTTTTTCATCCAAGAACGCTGAAAGTTTTAATGAATATTCTGAAGTTCAATTAAATTATGCAGATTTCACTTCCTGTCTCACAGAAAACACAGCGGATCCGCACTTCACAGAACAAACTGTTAATGCTGTTTAGTAAAATAATCGCTGTTCAATGTGCAAAACAGACAAAATACTTGAATACATTTTGTGAACGAAACGTGGGGGCGTTTGCTATTGAAAGCAGGTGGTGCAATATAATATCTACTGTGAGTTAAATGCATAAAAACGATGTAACATGCGTTGGGACAGAACTCAACTACACACGTGAATGGCGCATTGCGGTGCAGTATGCACGCCTTAATATGCCCCCTGCTGCAACCCTGTAATATCATTAAACATTGGATGGACAGTAAATTTAAAGTGCGAGAGAACCGAACCCCAGGTTGCACGTTCCGTGGCGACACACATACTTCACAGAGACCAAAGCTACGGAAAGGAATACTTCTTGATATGGTTATAGTTTTTAGATGTTCGTTAGCATAGTCCATTTTCTTCCGTGCAGATTTTGCACGTTTACAACATTCCTCTATTAAAAATATCGAATGCAAAACTAGGCCGAAAAAATGATATTAACTTTTTAAAGCCCAAGTCTTACTTTCTGTACCACCAGCTTTAACATTCAGAAATTCTCTGTTCAGCCCACAGTGCATGTATGTGTTTTGCGTGGATCTCACAGAACAAACAGCGACTATTTCTCTATAAGCATTAACTGGTCGGTTTTTATAACCGAGGCAGAGAATGTTTACTGCGCGGTACGAACTGGGTCTTCAGACCCGACAGATACAGTTCCGTCCTTAACAAGCTAATAATATTGCTGTTGTGTCACAATAAATTGTTCTGCTTTTTAAAAGACAGTGGTAACTGTGTGTATCGCCTTCATAACTTACATATCACATTTCTCTTGCAAATTTTATGTGCGAAGTTCAACTGATTCTCATAAAGAACAAGCGAATATTTGTCTTAAACGGCACTGACATATTAATCTCACAAAGTTATTTTACTACATGCACCCGAACTTGTGCTTCATACTTCTAACGCACCACAGTAAGTGCAAAACAGCTGTGACATTCGAAACACTGTGTAGTCTACCCACACTGTGAGTATCATGTTTAATATAATTCTCACAGTACGTGGCTACGTTGTGACCAAACAACTTTGCCAGTTTGTCTTTGTAATGAAGACAGACTGTGTTATCTGTGAGGCAAAAACTGAATGTTTAAGTATAATTGACAATCTGCCCGTCATCTTTCATTGAGACTTAAACTTTGAACTCTTTTTTTGGATTTTAACATCAAAAACTATTCAAATATTGGGCCAGTTATCACAAACTGAACTGTTTTTTTTTTCATTCATCAAACTCTCCGAATAACAGCTGTCATGGTACCTAAAAATTACGTCACGACCACTTTCTTCCACATTCCTTCCACTTCCTAGAATAGTTTTTTCTGTGGCGCTACAGACCAATTCGGGCTCAGCCCGCCTAACATTGAGGCTTGTACATCAAACGAAATTAGGCACACACGTCCGGTAGGACTCCTCCTAACGAATGATCGGCTCATCACTCAGACCGCTACCACACAACACACAACAAACTCAAGAACATCCAAGCTCTCAGCAGGATTCGAAATTGTAAACCTTGCACTCAAGTGGCCGCAGACATACGCTTTAAACCGCATGGCTACAGTAAAATTTAAGGTTACATGTTCCGTGCTACTGGCACCGAAGTTCAATTAAGCACAATTGCTTAAAATGTTCCTGTCCTCTGTGCATAACTAACACGTACAGTAATATGCGTTTTGCTGCCGGTTGATCAGCAGCACTCAACACACTGCTGATTGTTCTGTTATTAACCTGCACTCTCCACTATAAGCAGGCATGGCCACAGCAACCTGGACTGAGTTGATAATGAAATATACTTGTAATATGTTACTGGTTGTTGTATTCTCCTTCTCCTCCCAGTTTATGCAACAGGACCAACCTTCTTGTCACTGCTGGGAACCCGCTGCAACTGACGTTGTGGAATAGCCTGTAGGTATTTTTTTTTTTGATTTCAGGGACATTATGAAAAAGGTGCTCTTTTATCTGCGACTCTATTCTCGGAATCATTGAGAAATTACAAAGGGCCAAATGAGTTTACTGAGCAGGATGGGGGGCCAGAGCCATTGGTTAAGCCGCCAAAAAATTCCTTACTGATACCACAGGGTGTGCCGGTGCATTCTTGTGCTCAGTTAACCTGTCTTGGCTCCACCTTCATTCCGGACGTTTCCGGCGGACGTGCCCTCTTAGACGTTGCAAAACCTCCCGGTAGAAACGTCGGTTAAACGTTTGGCCTTTAGGAGCAAATTTGTGATGAACAATTACTCCACAGTCAAAAATGTCCGTACACAAAATGCCAGGACGAAAATATCTACTAGCTGACAATCTTCGATAGCGAGTTTTTCTCAAAATCTAAACGAGAACGCTACTAAAATCTCATTTCTTCGCAAGACATTTTCACCGAAAGCGCTTCTCCTATACAGGTTTCCCGATTTTCTACTACCTCATTATTTTTTATTTTGTTTGGCAGTGCTAGTTTTATTATGTGCCACCAACCGGAAATTCGATTCGTTTCTGTGTAGCATGTACTGGCCGTTTGTGCTAACCAGCACATCTCTCTTCTCTACTACAAAAGACAGAAGTAAAGAAGATGGAGTTTGCAGCTTCCATAATAGATTTTAGACTGAACCTAGAAAGCATAACTCTTCGTTGGAAGCTAACAGATACTCGTATGTTCATGACAGTCTCCGCCTTATGGTGAGGCCGAAGGTTCTTCTGGTGGTCCGTACAATAAGCCACCGAAATACAGTCCATATTGTTACAAACGATTTTGTTATGATCCTGTTTAATACAAACCTGCTGTCAGAATTTAAGTTTTCCCTTGCTAACCCGATTACAATTCTCACTGCCTTTCCCTTGTTCCCTATTCGCGCCAGATGTCCCGACGGTCTCACTCCTTGACACAGTCACCTTAATTGTGTTAGGCGAAGGCCACAAATCATGTAGCCCTACGCCATTACATTTTCTTTATCCTGTCACTTCCTGTCTCCATGTTAACAAAAAATGTCGACACTGGACGTTGTCCTGAGCGAAATAAACACTCTTCCTTAAAATCTTAGTAATATTTTCCCACTTACGTCCCGGTCTTCTAGTTGGTGACTTTCCTTCAGCTATTCCAAATAAATTTTACATTAATTTCGCAGTTTCATGACCCACATGACGCACTAATTGATACGATTTATGTGTGTTGTCCAGCATGATTTAGACCAGTAGGTGCAGCAAACATTCGTCACACTATTAGACACGAGATAGCGGCACTATTACGGCTGTAATCTTGGCACAGCGCAGCCTCACCGAGAAATAGGGCGGTGTTATTTCTACAGGAAGCTCAACAAAGATGGTTCGCTGTTCAATTGCCATTAACACCAGACAGCAGCACCGTGCAGTACGCACAACGCTTTTTACGGAGCAGAACAAGGCGGAGGATGCACAAAGCTTGTCTCGGCTGACGGTGCCAAAATGTACCCCAGTTTCACTACGGCTGGCCCTGAATGATCTTAATGCCAAGTTCTATTCCAACAAAAACAGACAATTACGGTATTTTGGGATGTGATACCGTGTAGTTTGGTGGACAGGTAAGAATATTTCGGAGAAATATGATGCTTACGTCACCAGGCAAAAGGACTTAACAGTGAGTTCTCCTGGGTTAAGGACGTGTAGTACCCAGTTAAGTGGGTACGAAGAAACAGTGGCACGTGATGTCTCCGTCTTCTGGTTGCAGAAAATGGGCATAGGTCTGGGAATGGGAAGGAGACAGTCTTTTTCAGACTAGCAGTAGGCAGCCAGAAAATTAAAAGCTGTAGTCGGAACGAACAAAAAGTGAGTCTACAACTAGTCCCTTAAAGAAGTAAATTTAACTAAGTAATATTTAAATACTGAGTTCCCACCTCACAGAAAACACTGCACATATCCATTATAAAAACCAGTCTTTGAATGATCTGCAAAGAGTAATCGCTGTTACATATGACAATCATGCTCAGCATATAAATAAAATTTTAGGATACTTGAAGAATTTTAAGGTGATACAACACGTGATACCTGCATCTGCCAGAGGTTTGAAGGACTTGAAAGCTCTGCAAGTCGTCAGTGTAGACGACGGGCTGCAGACACACACATCACACACACACACACACACACACACACACACACAGGGAACAGAGTGAAATAGTTCGAGCGTAATATGATGGAATTCTGCGATGATGGATGATCATCAGGTTCAGAAGATCAAATATGATGGTTCGGGAAACGGTTGAAATTGATGGAAATGGTTGTCTTTGTGGATGAAGTTGTGGATTCCTTTACTAGCTCGCGGTTTCAGGCTGTGGGACGAAGTTCTTGCTCTAGGTGTGCGTCGTATTCTGCGTAATGAGGGACTCTCATTACGTAGCATACGACGCACACCCAGCCAACTGCTCTCTCTACAACACATTCCTACACAACATGACATGGTGCCACAACACCTTCTTGCAAAAACGAATTAAATTGTGAATATTGCAATATAACTTTAGCAAGGAACAACAAAGCTCCCTGATGATGATCTGACAAGATCGAAACATATCGGAGTGATTTTAAGTGCTTTTAAAGTGTTTTATGTGAAAGTTATGTAAGTGCAGTTGTTGGTTGATAATAGAAGTGATTCTTAAGCACATATTACAAACATTTCATTCATGAAGTAAACACTTCATCAAGACTTCTGGAGATGTGGTTTCTATTAAATAAGTTCTTAAGATGATGGAACAGAGTCATCTGAATCATCAGAATTTTATCTTATTACAAGAGTACGGGAGGAGTAAATCAGCGGCACTCAGTTGAGATTTGGCTGACACTCAGCTGAAACTGCTTCTAGGTGGTTTTTATGCATGTTATGGTCGTAAATATAAGACTCTTGATCCTTAATCTTGGTGCCTTTTTCATTAGCACAAAGATTCTAAAAGCGGGGTACTGCAACTAGAACAGTCGCATGTCGGATTCTACTTTGTAGGAAAGGCTAATTCTTGCCATTGTGTTGTTACGAAAAGGCAGAAATACGAAAGTTAACAAGTGATAGTGGACCTTACACTTTTTTCGGTATTGTGGTGTCAAAAACTGTAGAAATGGTTCCACAGAACATCACTAGATATCAGCCCCTTTCAGTGCATATTGTCATTCTGTCCATTTGGTATGTTCATACGGATGCAGCTGTCTTTCAAGATCTATTCAATATCAAATCCTGTGCATTACGTAACATCGTGACGTCAAAGTGTCCCTCAAGTAATATACTGCATGGCAGTGGATCACAGTGAAATTCCTATCATGGTAGCAAGTACGTTACCGAAATGCATGTTCGAACGGCTAGTAATCGTGTTATGTATATGGACGGTCCGAGGTTCGAAACAGGAGACTTGGTACCGAGATTTTTTGTAATTTTTTTGGGTCTTCGGAAAAATGCTTGTTATTTTCTGAAATTAGATTGCATTTGCCAATTCGCTATTCACTATTTATATTGCCTTTCGACGTTATGGGTTATACTGTTGCTGTCACCTACGGCCAGTTTTGTTAAATAAGCCGCAAGTAAATAAAATATATCCTATCAGTTTCTCGTTGAAGGTGTAAAGGAAATTATACTGGTTAAAACAAAAATCTTTTTCTTTACGATGAAATTTACTAGCACCGTAATTCTTGGAAAGATCTGCATTGCTGTGCGTCAAGCTGCCTGCTTCACTGGACTGTCTGCGCAAAGCGGTGCGTGGGGAAATAGAATTCGTTTTAACGGTGCGGAGTTTGACGCATTGGCTGTACTAAGTTGGACAGAGAATAGCATCGTAAATTACAGAACACCTTCTAATCCGAACTTTAAGTGCTTCATTGCCGGCAGACCTTTGTTGTGTCCACAGTTATGCATTTTGCAAGTTAATTAGTTAGTCTACTACAAAGTAAAATCTGCAATGTGGGTCACACTGGGCCGCAGAAGAAGCAAAAAATGTTATAATTATTATGCTAAGAAATTACTTCTTATCCACAAGAAGAAAAAATAAAAACCAAGTGTAATACCTCTATTTCAAGATGCTCCCAGGCTTGCAAAATGGCACATCTGTGTTGGAAGTTTCTCAGGCTTTACTCATTTGAACTCCTAGCCTTGCAGACGGAGAAGATTATGGAGCATTAATAGGATGAAAATGAGAGGAAAAAACTGAAGTTCTCTGAGAAAAATCTGCCCTGTGCCAAGGAGGATTATATGAATAATACATAAAAATTAAACTTCAAATTATGGAAGAGTAAAGCTCATCTCATTCACAAAGAACAGTCGCTCAATACAGTTTACGTAAATATTCCAAATCGGTCGTGTCACATGAAAAGCAAAAACAGACTTCGTAGGCACAACGCTGTGTTCCATGGCCAACTCCCCATGCTTAAATGTGTCATTACGGAGGACGGCGAAGCGGATAGGCTCCCTGTAATCATCGGCTGTACATACAAAATTGTAACCGTCACCCTCCGGCAGCTGCACCCTGTCCGTCCATTGAGCCCCAAATCTTGTCTGTAGATAGCAACCACTTTAATGCTGATAAAAGCTATTTATGTATTTCTTTGCCACAACTGTGAGCTCTAATGAGCATTGCAGCTCACAAGGATAACAGCGTTCTGTAAAAGTTGCAATTCCGGTTAGAGGAAAGTGGCAGTTATCAAGGCTATCGGACTGTATCAATTGATACATCCTTCACAAAAATATGCACTTTTACCCAACAGCATCTTCAAGTGTTTCGCAAGATTCTCAATAATATCCCCTAAACAGCACGAGAACCACCGCTCTGGTCTTTGTAATGGAAACTGACTGTGCACAATGTGCAGTGCGCACGGTGCACAATGTGCAGTGCTCACGGTGCACAATGTGCAGTGCACACGGTGCAGCAGCAACTGAGTTTCACAGCCAATTTAGGTGACCTTTCGATTGCAAATCCTCTGCCATGTAATGACTCTGTTTATTTCCCAGCGCTTTGCCTCTCCTGCAGACTACATTTACCAGAAGAACGAGTGGTAACTGCTTGGAAAATTCAGAGTCTAAAATTCTTATGAATGAATGAATGATGAATGATATATTTAACTGCAATTGGGTGTAAATCCGGTGGCAGTGTTACACGTTTACAGACCGAAATTACATATAACAACAATCAACACCAACAATACATAGAGCAAACCATCTACCCTACTCTGGGCGGAAGTCAGGATGCGGACCGTGCCCCGTCTTTGAGAGAAATACCCTAGCATTTGCCTTACAACCGAGGGAAAGCACGGAAAACCTCGGTCAGGGTAATAGTCCATTACATACAATAATTATCAATGAGTTACAGAAGGAGAAACACAGTAACAGGATAATATAACTAGATAAGATAAGACAAAAATAGCGAAGTAAAACAAAATTACAGAATAAACGAAACATTACATTCACAATCCAACCGTATATAATACGATAGTGTTTCAGCTCACTGCAATAGTCACTTCACAGCACTACATACCACTTTACTACACTTTGACACTTCACTACACATCACTTATCATTCTGTGCAAGAAATATAGTTCTCTCAACAACCCCACCCACACATAATTCCTCTTCTCTCTCTTCACACTAGAAAGGGCTACTCCGTATTTTGTGTAGAAACTGGTAAAATCGTAACATCGTGGTTAACCATGACAATTCTCCTTTAGGTGGCATACGTGATAGAAAATATACGAGAGGGGCTTATGTCAGGTGCTGTGGAAACTTGTTTTACACCCCTGTTCTGGACACTTTGTAAAGAATGCCTTACTCATGTAACATACAGTTGTGCCTAAGATCTGTGTGTACTTTCAAATTCAGAGCTGTACTTTTGGACACGAACAGTATTTACGTTTGTATGAATGCTACGTTAAACAGTGATCATTTCTTTACAGAGAATTAACCTATTTTCTTTATAATGGTGATACAGTGTGTTTACTTTGAGGCAGGAATTGAACTTTTATACGTTATTCGGACGAACTTATAAGTACACAGTGTCACATACCTCACGATATAGCCAGCAGCATTACATATACTTTCAAACTGAAATTTCATGATTTGCTACAGAGTACTCCGCCAGTTTACCTGTAAAGCTATAAACTGTCAGTCCAGCCCATTTTCCGCATCATTGCATGGAGCAGAATTGTTTCATTCTGTTAGTAAGAGTCCCTCAGATATGCACAGAAGCACAGACCGCAGACGACGACTGAAGTTGGCAGTGAACCTAGGCTATTAGTTTATACACATAGATCGCCCTCAACGCAGTGGTTAGTGAAACCAACAAATGGCCTTGTCCTGTGTCGGATCGAAGAAGGCAGTAATCTTCCAACGTCAGACATTGTTGTAAGGATGTCCCTTTTAAGCTTGCAGTTCACCCCGTCAATATTTAAAACCTCAGTTGCCACAAAACCGCAGCTCCAAAATTCCTATATTCTAGGATGTGACGCTAGGTAGTAGAGTAACAGTTCATCTATTATTAGAAAAAAACCGCTGCGGCCATTGTCAGGTAAAATGCATGCACCCACACGCCAAAAAGGTCTAAAATCTCACACTGAGTTTCTGTTACATTGTCCAATATGTCATTGCTGTTCAGCGAAACAGATTGCTGCTTATTGTAAGGATCACAAGAAACATACCGAGTTCATGCCAAAGCGGAGAGTTTTGAAAGTTAAATCAGGCGGCAAGCATAGTTACGGCTATGCTTGAGAGGGATAAATTGGGGAATGAACTGCCACATCTGGCATCTTATGTGTTTAAGCTCGTTGATTTGCAGTTACTTCATTAATTCATACGGGATTTGCTAAAACAATCCACCATTACAGTCCCAGCAAGACAACACATAATGAACGCTTCTCAAAGAGCAGCAAGTTTAAGAGATTAAAGTGTGTCCAAAATAAGTTCAATTGCAAAAAGGTCCAGACATGTACCGTAATAATAAAACAGTGAACAGTAGCTTCTCAAAGTCCATCTGTTTCCCAAACATTAAGGTTTAATAAGATGCTTCGAAAGCATAAAAATATTTTTAAAAAGTTGAGTATTGGGAGCCCTCAGTAGGCTAAAGCTTATGGATAGACCTACAAAACTGTGTATAATTAAACAACTCTATGGAGCAAATTGTTTATTGAGAAGCTGACAGTCCTCCAATTTGAAAGAAATTGCCCTCCTTTGCGTAATCTAAGTGTTCTTTGCTGTTTCCACAGAAGCCAGCCGCTTTACCATATATCCAATTCATATCCACCCTGATTATCTTTGTATTTTGACTAAGTACAACAAGTCGCCAGGTGACCTGTTCCCTCTTCCTTCAAGATTTTCGAAAATTTTTTACGACTCTCTTATTTCCCCCTTGTTAAAATCCTGGCGCCCTTATTTGTGAATGCAGATGCTAACTTTAACGTTCTCCTATTACAAATTTACGGAGCACAAGAGCAAAGCTATTTAGTGTAAAACTGATCAAAATAATTCAGTTGATTGAGTAATGTGATGATACTGCATAGGAATCTCATTTTCCTAATTGTCTCTAAATTTGTGCGATATACGGAAAAATATTTCTGGGTATGAGATATATTTTGGGTCTAAAACTGTTGGTACAGTTATGTTTTGCTCGGACAAACACAGAATGCGTGCATGTATTCAGTTCCCAAAACTGGAATATGTCAAAAAATTTTAATAAACCCGCCATAACAAAATTCATTAAAAAAAACTGTTCAGAAGTTCTCAAGTTGTTACATGTGAAGGGATAGACATGCATGATGAAGCTAAAAAGTTCACTTTTATAACTCTGTTGTGACCTCTCCAAACAAGTAAGCCATTGAATATGTGGACAGTCATTCAAAAGCAATGGGCCCTCGGCATACACAGGGAACTCCATGTAATTCCGCGAGCTCCATAACGAAATGATGTAGTGGCAGTGAGAACTCAACACAGAAACTTCGCAGCGGGATAGCCTAATGTTACGGAGATGAAAAATGGATCATCCGACTTAGCCAGGAGTTCCCGAAAGCGGGTGGCTAAGGCGACGACGTGAGGCCAGCCACACATTTAATTTACAATAACACGTGCAGTAAAACTGGCTTCATGCCCACTGAGGTGGCTAATTTGCAACGTGCCTGTTGGCTGTGTGGAACACAAATACAGCTGCTGTGTATAAGCGATATATATTCTGAGAAGTTCCTTGTCATCCAAAATATTTCGCGTGCTTTCACAGCACCTGTAGGAGTATAGTATGATATTTCATAACTTACGCATACTAACTGTTTAACTCGTTGAAATATGCGAAAGAAAAAGAGGGAAGATAATAGAAGGACAAGTGAGATACTGCAGAATTATTATACGGAAAATGATGGAAACAGTTACGTTCCTAAACATTAGCAGCAAAGTACGCTGAAGATAAGGTAAACTGCTGGGAAGGTAATACGTCCAGTGATGGGAAATGGACTGTTTTGCACATGAAGTAGAAGAAGTAAATTCTTCTAAACAATATTCAAAATTTCGGTGATAATAATAAAAAGCATACAAAACATTCTGTTGGCAAAACGTAGAGTTTCTGAATGTCCGTGTAGTCAGGAATGTTACATTGGTGACACGCAATTTGTTTAAAATAAACTGCAACAAGGCCCTAAGGTTAGAGTTTACAAACAGAAACGTTCGACTGGGCAGACCGGTCATCATAATGCTGAGCGAAACGTATTGCCCTTGTGCACATATAAGGCATGCTATCAAATGAACGCCTAACACGTGCTGGATGTGTAGCAGCGTCCTTTCTTTTGCAGATTAATTCTGCTTTGCGAGATTAGAGAGAATGCACAGGTCATTTTCAATTTGCTGATATAAACCTTTTAACTGAGAAGCTTTGGCACTAGCGGGAAATTTATTTCGTTTTGCTGCAGTGTATTTTAGTGAAATTTTATGTATTTAATTATATTTGTAATGTAAATAAAAAACAAACATTGTCAAAACCGGAGTTGTATACTAAACTCTAAAAGTAAATATAAGATAGAGGACGATGGTCGTTCTACTGAACAAATGGGAAGAAAAATATTGTGGCTAAAGTATCGAAATAAATATTCTGTGTATGAGCTTGTAAAATGAGGCCTGTGTTTGTGGCGATTATGAAATTAAATGCCATTATGGGACTCGCCACCAACAAAATTATAACATGGGTACCCGCAGGCCAGTACACTCGAATATTCAACAATACCACAGCGAGATATTGTCTTGCAAAAATATTATGTCTTTACGGATACATTGTGTGAATAAAATAATAATTTTGGGAAACACAACAAGTTTTCTATAAAGTCAATACACGGAGTGTATCAGAAGTTAAAGCACGTTTTGTATTGGTTAATTTAAAAGAAACTAAATCAAACCCTTTACAGAAGAACAATTCATTTCAATAGGTTTAACGAAACAACCGAAATAATCTCTTTAAATATAAAAAATAGCCTTAGTGCAAGTACAGCAGCTGAAAGTTTTAAAGACATAACAAACGATTTGAGATACCAACTGAATTTAGTAGTAAAATTTTCAAAGACAATTGGACAGCAGTTTCTGAAAACACACATGTAAAATATACTGCTCAGCTGGCAGTGTGTATTCACAGTTCCGTCCCAAATCTTATTAAAATAAAGGATTTTTTAAATTAATTCATATGATCGGAACTACTGCTGAAGAAGATACTTTCTTTGATGTAGATAATTTACTGAAGAAATTTACGAACGTGAACTACATCAACTTTTGCGCATTATGACTGACGGAGCCGTCACAGCACGACAGGTAAATAAAGGGCCTTGTGAATCAAGCATTAGTTGGAAAATTCACATTTGTCATTGCATAATAGAACATGAAGTCCTGCATGGCAACACAACAGGATTTGAGCACTTGTTACAAAGCGTTACGTGCATCTTTAATTTCATTCGTGCCTCAAGAATAGATTTTCAACCATTTTTCCCACTCCTTTCAAAATTGACAGTGAAAATGAATATTTGGATTTCACTGACTCTCCTTAGTAATCTTGCCATGCGTTTTTGAAGCACTGTATGATCTGACGGGTAAAATTATTGCGCCTTCGTCTGAAAAAATAGGGTCTTACCATCATAAAAATAGGAAATGAAAATATATCTTGCAGTTCATATGATAGTAGGCAGCACGTGAGTAAGTGAAGTACTTGCCAGATGTGTACAATATTGGTAGGACACAGACCTACTTGCTCTATTTTGACACAAGACAGGCAATGTACATGTGAGTAACATTGTGGTGCGTTCGTGCAAACACCGTTGCAATAGAAAAGCAATAAGTACTACATATTTTGAGTGTGTGTAGCCTTAGTTATCCAGCATGCAATGTGCATGCGCCATATCGTCATCTGTGGTCTGTCTGGCTAGACCATATTCTTCCATCTCATCTCATCTCATCTCATCTTATAAGCTGTACGCTTTTCAGGAAAAAGTTATAAATTAAAAATGTGTTTTGATTTTCTCTACAACCGTCGTCTGAAACTTTTTTTCATACTAAGAAGACCTGAGCGAGATATGATGATAAATATAGTGTATAGTGTGTAGTGTATAGTGTATAGTGTGTAGTGTATATTGGTGTTCATGTGAAGTTGCGTTAAATTTGTCACATTATATTGTAACTTGAATTTTCTCGGCAGATTTTCGAAAAATATTTAAAAATAAACTTTCATGAAAATTCGTTCAGTGCGAGCCTGTTGTCTCATGCGGACCGACGGATGGACAGACAGACAGACAGAGTGACAGACATGAAGCTAATAGTTTCGCTTCGCAGTTACGTGAACGTGCCTGAACAAGGGACAATCCACAAATTCCATTTGTACAGAAGTAAGAAGATGGCTCCCTTTTTTATACATTACAAATTCTTTGACAAATACGATTTTCACCACCTGTCTTGGTTATTCTTGAACCTTGAGCTGTTAGCAATGTACGTGTCATAGAGGACCAATAGTTGAATGATTTGCTAAACATAACTTGAATTACTCAAAGTGGCAGATAGCTCCTTTTTGCACAAAAGGGGCGTATTTATGCAAATAGCTGTTGTTACTTATGCAACGAACAAAAGTCTCCGGTAGAAAACGATAATTGAAGAGTTACCAAAGCAATTTACTGACAAAAATATGTGATTGCAATTGAGATATTGGAATCGTACCAGATTTATAACCTATTTTTCCTTATTCTTTCAGTCCAGTTTTGAGTCTAACAGAAGTGTATTTTACTTCTGATCTTCATGGTATCATCGTAATTTCAGTATCACGTAGCACTATTTATTTATAAAATTTTGCTGCTTAATCTCTTGGCTCACAGCAAACAACACGCACAAACGAGTCTGACACTCCTTATATAGGCGGTGCAGGCAATTACACCTGTTCCATCTCCTAAGTATATTTGTGCTCCGGCTGTCCAGGGTAGCTGTGTACGCAGATTTCACTGCGTTGGGACACGTGACACAGCGCCTAATAATCCGGGGAAGTGGATCATTACATCCCAGCGTCACAGTTACGAATGCGTTACACTGAAGTCACATCTATGACGCCATAGATCTATAATTTTAGCCAACCCATATGAACAGTCTAATTTTTTTTTTCGATAACAAATTAACTTCTCATAGGAGACTCCACTTGCTTTATTGTGGGTTGAGATAAAAATTAGCTCCCCAATCACCAGTTTCTTCTCATACACATCAACGCCGACAGTGGGTTGAGATAAAAATTAGCTCCCCAATCACCAGTTTCTTCTCATACACATCAACGCCGACAATGTGAAATGCCGAATGATGGATGATGGACCTTAGCATGATCTAAGTTACTAGACGAAAGCATACCTAGATTTACAGAGTAAAGGTAAAGCAATCCCATTACAGGCCTGGACAGGTCCTGAGGGTTCCAGGAGGCTGAGGCTCCCTGATTTCAAGGCAATCGGCACATGAAGATGGTAAGTTTGTCAGCCCTATGCACCGGCCGCCTTTACCCCTAGGAAATATTCCGTGTACGCATTTATTTTAGAGGCTGAGTCAAACGCAGGGCCATAGTGAAAAATTCCAATGACACCGTTGGGAATCGATCCCGCGACCTTCCGTCTTGTAGTGCAGTGCCTCAACCAACTGCGGCCCCGCGTACTCCAGATTTACAAAGTAGAATAACACGAATACCTAGAAAACCTATATTACGGAATGGCAGACTAAAATAAGCACAATACAGAATGATTGAGTGATCGGAACTCTGAACTCCGTCGCTGACGGAAGTGAGGCGAATAACGTCATTTCTCGTCCCGCCATCAATGAATTTCGAGAGATTTCCACATTATGTGATTGCAGGAACAAATTCAGCCTTAGAGACATTAGGTTAATTAGCTTCATCGTGCTGCCTTATTTGGTTTTTTAACGCAAGTTTTTCACGCCCATTACTTTATTCAGACTCACGGAAACACCTCGTTCGTGACTGACCGTTGTTGTGACAGTATTACTGAAAAATGCCGAGGTCTGCTGGCAGTTTAGCTCTACCGCCAGTACACTCGCCCACACACCTGTGTTTGAAACCAAACTCAGGTGGGACCGAATGGTACTTCTTGTCGAATAAAATGATTATAAACTAATATGGGCCTGAAAGTAGTCCATCTTATAAGTTCGTTATACCATACATACCTAACTTCCGGCTTTAAATAATACTTTTTTTTTTCGCGAAAGGCCTATACCTTCAAAGTACCTTTATTCGAACATGCTTACCCATACCTTAAGATGCCTGGTATTTTGGTATCAGGTACCAACGGTTCAGGAAATTCCACTGAGTCCTTCTTCAGGGCACAGTGCCGCCTATATTTCGCCCTACATATACAGGTAGTAGGGTGCTCCCAAAATGTGGTACCTCTTACCAGGCTATGTGGCATCATAACTCAGGAAACCACAATTTAAACTTCCTCCCATTAAAAGTTGCGCATTTTGTTGACTCTACTGTTTCATGTTGGACACTATGCATAATCGCATACGTATTTTACATTACCTAAACACCTGCTGTAAGAATCACGAAAGTGTGAAAAAAACAAAATTTTAAGAAACTGCCTTTCTATTCAATGAGCTGCCATCAGATAAGAAATCTCATGGAATTTATATTAATTTCTCCAAAACCAAAACTTCATACACATAATGTGGCTAAAATGGATTTAACTGTGTGTGAGAATAACAGGAAATCCAGAGCCTAGGAATAAGTTGCGGATAGCATTAAAATACTAATATATCTTACGTAAATACTGTGTGGTTTGGTGAAATAGTGTTTTAGCCAGCCGCTGGATCATTTAAGCTTTTAAGGTGGACTGGTATAGCACGTACCACCGTCTATACCAAGAAATTCTGATGTTCTTTTTATCAACAAAGTATATTTATGTGTATCGTGTGACTCTAGCAATAAACAGGTATTTTTTCCTAAAAACACTGACCGGTTGACTTTCTCAGTGGAGGCGCCGTGACATACGAACTAAATTATAGATTGTATATATTCGTGACACGGGATTTTTGCCTTAAACGTTTAATTATCTCTATTATCTGCTACATGTTACGAAGTTAATGATAATGTACCAGCTTAATTATACAAATTCAAAGTGATTCTCACGAAACTATAATACACTCCAGCATATCGTCAGCCATTACGAGTATGTGGAACTTGTACGTTACCTAGTATCCGAAATGGAAAAGAATTTCTCGGGAAATGGCGTCTGTTCATATTCTCACATAGAAATGGTAGAGTTCCTCGGTTGTGTCCGATGATAAAGGAAATTCTGAATCTTCTGGCGACTTTCGTTGCTGAGAAGGGTATAAGTACAAATTCCGAAATGTTGTTCCCAGAGTCTCACAGCGTAGTGCATGACGGTACGCTTGCACAATCTTGGATTTTTTACATTTATTATTCATTATTAAATCAAAACCTCAAAACTCTACAAAAACAAATTTCGTGCACTTCATAAAGTTTCAGTCTAACGATTAATTGATTAGTTTATTTAAACTACAAATAAGTTACTATCTCATCCAGCATTCATCGTTTAAAATCTCGTCAGTTTACGAACACATAAAGTGCACTACACTGCACTACACTGCACTACACTGCACAAATCCTAACCTATAAGCCAGATAAAGTCAAAATTTCCAGTACTGCTGAGGAATAATATAACGTCCAGTGAAATGTTGACAACAGTACCAAGTCTCGGGAAGAAAATTAAGTAGGTTTCCTTCTGTGCATTTATTTGTAATTTGGTTAAAGAGGCCGTCAGTAATTCAAGCTACAGAGAAAAGAATTTTGGATGGCAGTGACTTTTGAATGGAAAAGGATATGTAAGTAAGTTGTCATGAATTACTTGAAAGTGGTCTACTGGTATCTCTGCAGTTGCCTGGAAGGACAGAGGAGAAACTTTCGATCTTACGTGCTTCTAATTCAACAAAAGAGACCAAATGAGCCACAATATTTACATAAAGCGCGCTTTTTCGAATTTGTTCCGCTCAATATCAAGTGTGTGGTACAGTCCGAATTCTCTCTTTTTTAAGCTGGTGATAAATTCTCTTCCAGTCAGAACCATCACTTTCTACGGGCAAACAATCATATTTTCTGTTTTGTCTCGAGAATCACTAGTTACATATATACAGTTACATATATACAATTTTCACTCCCACCAACGACATAAAAATTCGTGCTGAGTGCCGTCAGATCGCGCCCCATAAAATTCTGACAGGTCTGAAATAGTGCAATGCCGGTAACATAATTCACGTCATTGAGGAGATGAAGTCATGCAAAATACGAGCTGAACAGAGTGGAAATGCCTTCTGCTTTTGTTTGTAATAGTGATTAATCTCATGCTTCATACACTTTGAAACACGTGAAGAGAAATATGCGTCATCACAGACGGTGACGTCACGCTCCACGAACTACGATATTCTATTTACATTCAGAGTTAGCAAAACGCTCTGCCTTAGCTGGATACTCCGACATTGTGTCCCTTTCGTGCACTGGTAATGTACATCGATTGAGAGCTATTTGAATTTTTGAAATCCGGAAATCAACTAACCAGCACCGATAAAATTCAATACATACCTCAGAAAAAATACACCGCTTCTCCATCAAAAAGACAACCCCTGTAAAGGGCATGTAAGGAAATAATCGCCAATTAGTTTGGGAATAATATGAAACATCGTATACACTATGTGCTTAAAATGCAGAGATTGAATGTTAAAGAAGGTGATATATATATATATATATAAAGGTAAAGCAGTCCCATTTCAGACCTGGACAGGCCCAGAGGGTTCCAGGAAGTTAAGCTTCCTTTATTTCGTGACAACGGCACAGAATGGTGGTAGGTTGTCAGCCTTACGCACCGGCCGCCTTTACCCACAGGAAATGCTCCTGGTACTCATTTCTGTTAGAGGCTGAGTCAACTCCAGGGCCATAGTGCGATCGGAAGGATTTTATGTCAATGAAAAGTCCAGTGACACCAGCTGGGATCGAACCAGCGACCTAACGATTTGTAGCACAGCTCCTTAACCACTGCGCTACCGCGGTCCCCATATATATATATATATATATATGTGTGTGTGTGTGTGTGTGTATATATACATATATATATTTGTATATATACATATATATGGTCCAAGTAGCTCAGTCGGTATAGCGACTGACTAAGGGCTGGACGGTTCGGGATCGAATCCCGGTGGGGGATGAGATTTTCCGCCCGTCCAGACCGGCCATGAGGCCAACGCAGCCTCCTGTGAAATGGGTATCGGGTCCTTCACGGGGGTAAAGTGCGACCGGGGCGTGCTGCTGACCACCACTAGTGCCGCGGTCATGGAAGAGTGGAGCTATACCTCTACCCACTCTCTGGGCCACACCGGGCTGTAACGGGATCACTTTACCTTATACATAATTTTTCTAAGAAGGTTTAATGCTTTTTATATACCAGATGTAGTATGTATAGCTGTACAGACAAGAAGATAAATAATGTAACGTTCCTGGGTGGGGTTCGAAAATAAATGTCACGGCCTAGACACGCCTATATTTACGAGTTAGGATTTAATTTCTAGATTAATTTCGTGGTTTATTTATCTTCTTATTCCGTGCCTTATAATAGTAACTGACAGTCCACAAAAAAACCTGTTGGCAAAATTTATGAATACTGAGAGTCCCAGTAAAGTTCAAAACGTGGAATCTCTGTTCATTACACATAACGTTGAATCTCTGTTCATTGCACAATACGTGGTATCTCTGTTCATTACACAAAACGTGGAATCTCTGTTCATTACACTTAACGTTGAATCTCTGTTCATTGCACAATACGTGGTATCTCTGTTCATTACACAAAACGTGGAATCTCCGTTCATTACACATAACGTGGAATCTCTGTTCATTACATTTAACATTGAAACTCTGTTCATTACACAAAACGTGGAATCTCTGTACATAACACTTAACGTTGAATCTCTGTTCATTACACAGAACGTGGAACCTCTGTTCATTACACAAAACGTGGAATCTCTGTTCATTACACATAACGTTGAATCTCTGTCCATTACACAAAACGTGGAATCTCTGTTCATTACACATAACGTGGAATCTCCGTTCATTACACAAAACGTGGAATCTCTGTTCATTACTCTTAACGTTGAATCTCTGTTCATTACACTTAACGTTGAATCTCTGTCCATTACACAAAACGTGGAATCTCTGTTCATTACACATAACGTTGAATCTCTGTTCATTACATGAAACGTGGAATCTGTTTTCATTACACATAACCTTGAATCTCTGTTCATTAAACATAACGT
>Ga0123354_10001570_pt1 | contig 28083 bp, 29 predicted proteins | sample TergutLab28metaG_2_FD_97872 | JGI IMG/M metagenome (GOLD analysis project Ga0123354, IMG submission 97872) | Labiotermes labralis P4 segment gut microbial communities from Petit-Saut dam, French Guiana - Lab288 P4 | ecosystem: Host-associated > Arthropoda: Insects > Digestive system > Gut ... | reverse complement strand
GCCATGCCGTCCGTTCCGGCTTCTGCCCAATCAGCCGCCCGACAGCGCAGCAAGACTATCGGGGCTGCCGGCGAGCGCAGCTCCTGCTCTTCTTGGTCATTGATCTCGCAATACTCCCTGGCCTCTCCAAGGTCCCTGAACATGCAGGCCAAAGGCTTGTCGGGGCGCTGCTTGCGCTCGCGCAAGCGCTGCACGGCAGACTCGTCTGTGGCCGAACAGGCCAAGTGGTAGCCGCCCAGCCCTTTCAGCGCCAAGATCCCGCCCGCCTGCAAAAGCCCGGCCGCCTCGGCAATCAGCGCCTGGCTCTCCCAGCTGTTATAGGCGGTATGGCGGCCGGCCGCCGTGCGCAGGCTGAGGTGCGGCCCGCAGTCAAAACAAGCGTCCGGCTGGGCATGAAAGCGGCGGTCGCCGGGGTCTGCGTACTCCCGCGCACAGGCCTCGCACATCGTAAAGTCCGACATACTGGTGAGCGGCCGGTCATAGGGCAAGCCCTCGATAATCGTAAAGCGCGGCCCACAGTTCGTGCAGTTGATAAAGGGGTAGGCATAGCGGCGGTCGGAGGTGTCAAAAAGCTCGTGCAGGCAGTCGGCGCAGGTCGCCAGGTCCGGCGAGACCCGCGTTCGGCCAGGCTCGTGGGCTGCCGATGGGCGGATCGCAAAGCCCTTCTCCCCATTGAATTCGCCCGGGTAGACACGCACCCGGTCAATCTGGGCAGCCGGCGGGCTTTCGAGCTCGAGGCTCTCTAAAAACCTCTTAAGTAGGGCATCCTCGCCCTCGATATGGGCATGTACGCCGTCTGTCGAGTTCAAGACCCAGCCGCTCAGCTGGTAGCGAGTGGCCAGCCGGTAGACGAACGGCCGAAAACCGACTCCCTGGACGAGCCCGGTGATATGCAGGTCGTAAGCGCGGGGCATTTTAGCTGGTTAATGAGGCCTGTTAGAGGCCGGTACCCGTGGTTGTGGCAGTCAGCGAGCCATGCTTGACGCCCTTGACCCCCAGAAGGCTCTCGGAGATCTTCCTGATCTCTTCAGAGCGCCCGCGCATGGCGATGATCTCTAGGCAGTTATGGGCATCCAAATGGATATGCATGGACGAGATGATCAGTTGGTGCGCCGTGTGCTGGATGTGGTCAAGCTTGTTTTGCAGGTCGTTGGCGTGATGGTTGAAGATCAAGGTCAGCGTGCCCACGATCACGGCGTCTGGGTCGTGCCACTGCTCTTCGACCAAGGCATCGCGCACCAGGTCCCGGATGATCTCTGAACGGTTCTTGGCCAGGCCACGCCTCTCCACCAGGCTGTCGAACTGCTCTAGCAGGTCTTCGGGCATGGCGACGCTAAAGCGAACAAGCTCAGCCATCGTCACACGGCCTAGACGAGCTCGACCCGCACAGAATTCTCAGCGGATTCCTTCTCAATCAATTCGGCGGCCTCGTCCAAAAGCCCACGCACATCGTCGAGCAGGCCCTGGGCGTCTTTCAGCTTGGCGGCCGTGCGCAACGAGCCAGAGTCCTCGGCCGCGTGAAAGCTGCGATGCGTCCAGCGCCTGAGCAGCGCAACCGCCTCGTCGATCTGCTCCAGATTTGTCTTGAATTGGCTGGCATTGACACCATTTGTACACATGATGACCTCGGATGGCTTTGGTTTGGGCGGGTTCAGGCAGGCCTTGCCGGCTTAGATAAACGGCTCGAGCTGGCGCAGCAGCTCGGCCTTCGGCGCGGCACCGACGATCTGGTGGGCCGGTTTACCGTCTTTGAAAAGGATCAAGGTCGGGATAGACATGACTTGATAACGCGCGGCCACGTCCTGCTGCTCATCGACATTCAGCTTGCCTACATTCAAAACGCTGGATTTCTCGCCGGCGATCTCATCGACAACCGGTGAGACCATCCGGCACGGCCCGCACCAGGCGGCCCAAAAATCAACGAGGAAAGGTTTATCAGAGTCCAACACGGTGGCTTGAAAATTGGCTGATGTCAGTTCTTCAACGGCAGACATAGTACACTCCCTTACAGTTAGGGTTTGACAGTTCGGATGGGCGATCAAAGCGCAAGTGCCAGCATAACACTTTTCTACTAGTCCGTAACCTCGAAGCCACGAAAGGTCATTGTCATGACACCTTACAAAGCGAGGCAGGCAGCCACCATATTGGCCGAGGAACGTCTCCATGTCGTTGCGGAGTATGCCAAACACCTCAGTCAGGCCGACTTGGTCGAGGTCTTGGCGGTCAAGGGAAAGGCCGAGACGGCAATGGGCGCAGCTGGCGCTCAAGTACCTTTTTGCGGTCCAGACTGGCAGGCTCTCGAAAAAGCCATGACCCGCCTCGGATACGACCCGCCAACCTGGGCGGGGCTCAACCTGCCTCGACCCGGTATCAGCCCGTTGCCTGAGAACGGCTCGCAACCCGGCCAAACAACAGACAGGTCATCCGAAAGACTGGCTGCCCTCGTCGAGGCTATCGATCCGATAGCCGTTATTGCATTAGATCGAGAATCCTGGGTAGCCCTGAAGGAGGCCTATCGGGATTGGGACGCGCCCGCCCTGGATGCCTGGTGTTACGGTGGGGTAGCCCAGGTCGCAGGGCGGTGCTTTCTGAGTGTAGAGGGCTTTTTAGACTCTCTGGCCACTGAGGCTGGCAAACAGCGCAGCTGGGCGCAGCTCAAGCAGCTCAAGCAGGCCAGGAGAGGTTAAACCGGCTCAACAGGCAACGAAAGCACCCCCAGCGCCTTTAGTTGGTCTTGTCAGTCCTCTTCGATCTCGGTGATCGCGCCCATCGGGCAGTCTTCCATGCAGTCGCCGCAGGCTGTGCAATCCTCATCATTGATGACAGTCGCATAGTCGCCTACGATGTCCAGTACGCCATGCTGGCAGGTGTCAACACAGATCCCGCAGCCAGTGCAATCATCGTTATTAATAATCGGACGCGGCATTGCCATTCCTTTCTCTGTTCGGCTTCAAAAATCAGCCTTCATGAACAAACCATTCAGTTATTACCCGCGTGAATATATCTGATACTCAGTCGCCTGGCAAGTCATAAATGAAAAATAATCTGGTGCGTTAGGAAATCGAAAAGTTAGTTATTTTCATTCACTGTTCAAAGACCTTTCCAATACTTTTCCAAAATCCTCCCCATAGTTCGACTTATTGATTCTGGATGCCTGATAAAAGGAGGCGATAGCTGCAATGAGATCCCGGCGGATGCGTTTATTAATAGCCTGCTTTTGCGGGGTGTTAGCTGCTCTGGCGGTTTTCTGGTATATCTCTGACATCCGTGCCGAAGCCACGGGCGCACGCCAGCAGGCCATAGCAAAATACGGCGGCGAGCAAATCGAGGTCTATGTCGCCGACCGCGATATCAATGCGGGAGAAGAGCTCAGCCCTTCGAATGTCAGTAAAAGGCTTTGGCTGGTCGACCTCTTGCCTGCCGGTGCCCTCGGTACCGAGGCCGATGTCTACGGCCAGACCCTGGCCATGCCGATGCTGGCCAATGAGGTGGTGGCCTCCGCCAAGCTGGGCGAGGCCGGCAGCGCGGCCGAGATGCTGAAGATACCCGAAGGCCTCTGTGCACTGAGCGTGCCATCGGATAACCTGCGCGCGGTCGGCGGGGCTATCCAAGCGGGCACAAAGGTCGCCCTTTATGCCGCCGGCTCGGGCGAGGTGCGGCTTCTAGATACAGACGTACTGGTCTTAGCGACCTCGAATACCGTCCTCACCGGAAGCCTGGCGGCCGGTCAAGCCGCCAACGGCCTTTCTGGCAATAGCTCAGGCGTGCTTGGGGGCACCAGCTCGCAAGCCAACCTCAAATGGGTGACGCTGGCGCTTCAAGAAGAGCGCGTCCAAGAAGTGATCGCCGCCTCTGAAGAGCAAAGCCTCTACCTTGTATTGGTCGGAGATGACGAAGGAGAAAAGCAATGATGGCCCTCGGCGAGAGCCTGGTGGCCTTGGTCTGGAGGCCAGGGGTCGACGACCCGCAGAATTTCACTGACGCTTTCAAGTGCCGCGATTTCCTCAAGGCAGTCGACCCCAGTTTTTCTGTTGTAGTCTTTGAGAGCATCGCTAACCCGCAGGTCACGCCGTTGAACCTGGCGGCCGCGCTCAAGCATGACTGCCCCGGCCGTTCGGTCAAGCTCCTTGTGCAGACGTTCTCTGGGTCTTTGGTGACACGGGCCGAACGGGCTGGCGTCGAGCTGATCGAGAGCCTTGGCCAAGAGTACTTGGGCCGCCCGAAAGAACAGACCGGCTATCCAGAGCCGCGTATTGAAGACTTAGAGACCGGGCTGATGGTGGATGCCTACAAGGGCCAGCCACCGGCCCTGGCAGCCCCGGCCGAGCTGTCGGAGAAATCAGCGCTGGGCGCTGAGGGCGCCGGGCAAACCCGGCCAGAGGCCTCTGAAGGCGCGCCGCAAAAACCGGCAGCGCGGGCAATCGCCTTTATCTCGGGGCGCGGAGGAGTCGGAAAAAGCACCATGGCGCTCCTTCTGGCCTTGCTGGCCACGCGCCGGGGGCGGCGGGTCGCCCTGATTGAGGCTGACTTCCAGTTTGGCGACCTGGCAAGCTCGATCGGGCACGAGCAGAACAAATCGATCGTTGCCTGCCCGATCATCAGATGCACCGAAGAGCGGGCCGATGAGTTAGTGCGGGCGATGGAGCAGCAAAACGGGCGGCCTGGGCTGCTTTTACTGAGCGCCCCGACAAGGCCCGAAGAAGCCGATCAGGCCGCTCAGCAAATCGAGCTGCTGCTGCCTCTGTTGACCAGCCGGTTCGACCTCGTTTTCATCGATACCGGCAGCTACTGGACTGACAGCCAGGCCTTGCTCGCCCGTAAATGCAGCCAGCTGCTCTTTTTTATGGACCAGCGCTCAGCCTCGCTGGCCGCCTGCAGCCGTCTGAAAGAACTTTGCTTGAGCCTGCAGATCCCCGAGGCGCGCTTTCGTTTCGTGCTTAACGGCTGTGGCCGAGGCGCCCCCTTGACAGCCGAGGATGCCTCATTCGTGCTGGGCGGCCAGGAGGTCTGGGCGTTAGACGATGGCGGTTCTTTGGTAGACGAGCTGCTTGCCCTTGGTTGCCCGCAAGAGCTTCTGAAAAACGCCAACCCGTTCGTCAGCTCGTTAGAGCGGCTGCTTGATAACCTCGAGCCACGGGCCTTGGGCGCCGCCCAGGCACCTGCCGCTATTCAAGAACGCCGCCTCTTTGGCTTCCGGCTCCCAGACTTTGGCAGCCTCTTCTCGCGAAGGTCCGCTCATGTCGCTCAGTGAGGTCATCAGCTCATTAGAGACGGCCCGGCCTTTGTCGCCGGCCGTGGTTGCATCAGCCGGATGCCCAGAAGAAGGCGTCTGCCTGAATGATGCCGCCCCCGGCAGCGCCTCCCCGGATGGCGCCTCATATGGCGGCGGCAATGTCGGCGGCGGCGGGCCCGGCGTTTATCCCGATGCCGCCCGTCAAGGCTCAGATGGCCAGCTCTGGCTGCGCGACGAGCTCTATCGGCGCTTGCCCAGCAAGCGCATCTCGGAGCTCTTAGAGGCCGACTCCACGCGCGCCCGGCGCGAGGTCGCCGCCGTGCTCGAGCAGTTGCTCGAAGAAGGGGAGTGGGCCGGCCTGAGCGCCGCCGAGCATCAAGAGCTGAGCCGTAAAGTGCTTGACTCGGTCACCGGCTTTGGGCCGATCGAGCCGCTCTTGGCCGATGCCCGTGTGACCGAGATCATGGTCAACGGCCCGGACCGGGTGTTTTTTGAACGGGACGGCAAGATCGAGCCCTCGACGCTCAGGTTCATCGACGAGACGCAGCTGAGGCAGCTGATCGACCGCATCTTGGGGCCGCTCGGCCGACGCGTCGACGAGGCCACGCCGATCGTCAGCGCCCGCCTGCCCGAGGGGCACCGCGTGCACGTCGTGATACCGCCGCTCGCCCTCGACGGCCCCGTGCTCTCGATCCGCAAGTTCCGCGCCCAGATGTATACACTGGCCGAACTGGTGGAGCTCGAAAGCATGGACGAAGAGATCGCCGCCGTGCTCGAAGACGCTGTTAAAAAGCGCCAGAGCATCGTGGTCAGCGGCGGCACAGGCAGCGGTAAGACCACCTTGCTCAACGCCCTCTCGGTGGCCATCCCGACCTCGGAGCGCATCATCACGATCGAAGATGCCGCCGAGCTGCGCTTTCATGCGCACCCCCATGTCGTGAGGCTCGAAGCCCGCAGCAGCAGCATCGAGGGCTCGGGAGAAGTGACGATCCGCGACCTGGTAACAAGCGCCTTGCGCATGCGGCCGGACCGCATCGTGGTCGGTGAGTGCCGCGGCGCCGAGACCTTGGACATGCTCCAAGCCATGAATACCGGACACGACGGCTCACTCACGACGTTGCACGCAAACTCCCCGAGCGAGGCCGTCTCGCGCCTCGTGATGATGTGCCGCTTTGGCATGGATCTGCCTGTGGATGTGCTTTACGAGCAGATCGCCTCGGCCTTTGACTTGATCGTCCAATTAGAGCGTGACCGGCATGGCCGCCGGAGGGTGGTCGAGCTCTGTAGTTGCGCGGGCGGCCGCAACGGGGTCGAACTGACCTGTCTGCATAGTTTCAATCCTCAGACAGAGGTCTATGAGCGCCCAGGAGCAGACGGAGGGCTGGCGTAATGGACTTCTCCCTGGCATCTTGGTTTGACGACTGGCGCCCGCTGCTGGCGCTCTTGCTGGCGGCCATTACGGGTGTTTTGGCGGTCAACCCGCTGGTGGACTGGTGGCAGAGCAAGCGGCGGCGCCTGGCCGCCAAGGCCCGCGCTACAGGCGACGGGGGCGGTCCCGGACGGCTCGACAAGAGCGGCTTGGCCACCGAGCTTCTGCGCAATGGCTTACCCGTCCTGCGGCGGTTGAGCCAGAGGCTGCTTGCTATCAGTCAGGTCAGGGCGTTGGTGGCCAGCTTGCAGGCGGCCATGGAAAGCCGTGGCCAAAAGGCCACGCCGCATGTCGTCGTCGAGCTCATTATGCTGCTCTCGGCCATGATCGCCTTGGTTGTCGGATTTCTCACGCACCAGGTGGTTTTGGCTGTCGGGTTGGCCGTGGCCTGGCCTTGGCTTCTGAAGAACTGGTCGGCCAAGCAGGCCCGCAAGCGAAAAGAGCTTTTACGCCTGCAGCTGCCCGACGCCCTCCAGTCTTTGGCCTTTTCGCTCCAAGCCGGGTACTCCTTAAGCCAGGCGCTGCAGCAATCCGCCGAAGAGTGCGCCGACCCCTTGGCCGCCGAGCTGGCCCAGGCCAGCGCCGATGTGCGCTCAGGCAAATCCGTCCCCGAGGCCTTGAGTTGGCTTGAGCAGCGTGTCGGCCTCGAAGAGATGAGCTTCTTAACGGCGGCGCTCGAGATCCAGCATCGCACGGGCGGCAGCCTCAAAGACCTGCTCGACTCGGCCTCGGCCGCCATCCGCTCGTCGGTCGACCTGCAGCGCCAGCTCGAGGTCCAGACTGCCCAGGCCAGGCTCTCGTTCCGCGTCGTCTCACTGATGCCCTGGGTCTTGGTGGGCGTCCTCTCGCTCGTCATGAAAGGGTACCTGGCCAGCTTCTTCAGCTCGCTCGGCGGCTTCATGATCCTTCTCGTAGCCGTCGCCCTCGAGGCTTTCGGAGTCCTTTTGATCAAACGCATCCTGAAGGTCGACCTGACATGAGCAATACCTTTTCTATCCTCGCTTGCGTCTTTGCAGTGGTACTCGCAGCCACCGCCGTGACCTTCCTGGCCTTTGCCTTTTTAGAAGGCAAGTACACAACCGAACTGCGCAAGCGCAGGCGCGCCAGCCTCTCGGCAAAACCGGGCGCACCTTCTCGACGCTGGCTCCAGCTGCCCGACTCCGGCTTGATCGGCAAGCTGGCCCGTCTTCTCCCCAAAAGCAAAAAGAACGGTGCTCGGCAGGCTTACCAGCGCGAGCTGCCCCAACTGCTCGAACTGACAGCCATGGGCATGCGCGCCGGCCTGGGTTTTGACCAAGCCTTCGAGCTCTATACAACGCGCTTCCATGGCCAGTTGGCCAGTCTCTGCCAAGCCCAGCTAAGCCTTTGGGAGAAGGGCCTGATCTCCCGCGAAGAGGGCTTGAAGGCCTTGGCAGAAGAAGTCGGGACACCATCTTTTATGCGTTTTACAACAATTACTATACGCGGTCTACGTTATGGCGCGTCGATCAACCAACTCCTCCTCGAGCTCGCTCAAGAACAGCGGCGAAACTATCGCGCTGAGCGTGAGGAAGAAGTCAGCAAGGCCCCCGTAAAGATGTTGATTCCGACCGGGGTATTCATACTACCAGCCATGTTGTTGCTGGTAATGGGACCGATAATGCTCGATATGATGGGAAAGCTATAGGTGATGATGATGGAAAAAAGAAGAGGTTTTTTAACAGAGGCCCCGACCCGAGCGGCCATCCGCTGCCAGATGATGATCGGTCAGCTGAGCCGGGCCTTGAGAGACCAACGGGGGCAGGGGACAACAGAATATGCAATTCTGGTCGGGGTGTTGGTGGTCATCGCCATTATTGCGGTAATGGCGTTCAGTGGAAAATTGCAGGCTTTATGGGATGGTATAAGAACCAACATAAACACGCTTTCGCTACCGCAGGGATCCTGATGTTGGTACTCGCAGGCACACTCTCGGCCTATCTCGGGCACGGCCTTTTATCAAAGCAAGTCGATGTCCTCCAGGAAAGCGGGCTCGTGGCCGCAGAGGGCCACGGCGTGGCCTCGTCTGGCACGGCGGGCGGGTTCCCGCATGACACCTCTGCCGGCATCCCCAGCGGAGTGGCGGGCAGCACGTCAGACGGCGTATTAAGTGGCACGCCAAGCAGCGCCTCCAGCAGCGCTTCTCCAGACGAGAGCACTGCTGCCCAAGACGCCAGCCCAGCCTCCGAGGCAGGCTCCCTGCCGCCCATTCCGCTCGCCGGCATCAGTTCGAGCCAGCCCGGGCCGCCTCTTTACCACGAGGACAAATACCTGCGCAGCTGGGAGCTGGAAAGCAGCCAAAGCTGCCCCGAGGTCGGCGAGCTGCTGCTGCGAGGCCTCCAAGGCAACGACTACAAGCTCGAGCGGAGCGGCTATATCGACCTCGGGCAGCAGTCCTGGTCATGCACGGCAACCTCTACTGACGGCAATGTGCTGCTGATCAGCGTCATACCCGAATGCCTTGGCCGGACGGTCTCGGAGTCTAACCCGCTGGTCGTCCGCCTGGTCGAGCTGAAGATACCAGATCTCGAGGCCCAACCATGAGGTCCGTCTTCAGTGCGTTAAAAGCCCGGTTGGGCGACCAAAACGGCCAAGCGACCGTCGAGTATGCGATCGTCGGCCTGATCCTGATTGCCATGATCGTTGCCTTGGCCGCCTGGCAGGCGCGCATCGGCGACGGGACCTTCATCGAGCACGGCATCGAGAGCGCGTCGCATGCCTTGGGACAGCAAGTCGTGGGCAGCATCGGCGATGTCTTGCTTTACTAAGAAGGAGCGGCTATGTTCGTAACAATGCTGGGTAGACCCATAAAGCGAGGCAGGCCGGCCAGGCACCAGGTCAAAACACAGGCCGCCCGAGCCGTCCACGACACGCACGGCCAGGCCACGGTCGAGGCCGCCGTCCTGATCCCCACCCTCTTCTTGCTCATTTTGATCTTGTTGCAGCCTGCGATCCTCCTCTACAACCAGATCATCATGGAGAACGCTGCCGCCGAGTCTTGCCGCCTGCTGGCCACGCGCACGGCGCTCGGCGGCTATAGCGACGAGAAATACCTGGGTTATACCAAGCGGCGCCTGGCCGCGATCCCACCAATCGATATCTTTCACGCACACCCGAATGGCGACTCCTGGACGATCGAGCTAACCGGGGGAGAAGAGAGCCCCGAGGTCAGCGTGCGCATCGTCAACCACCTCAAGCCCTTGCCTTTGATCGGCTTGGGCGCTCAGCTCTTAGGCAAGACCGATGCTGAGGGCAACATCGAGCAGGTCGTCGAAGTCAAAATGCCCAGCCAGCCGGACTGGGTCTGGGAAGGACAGGGAGGGCCCGCTGAATGGGTCAAGCAATGGGACGAGCAATGAGACAGGCAATGAGCGAACAAAAGGCCGAATGCAGCAACCAGGGCTCCCAGCGGCAGCGCCCTCGAGGCGCTAGGCGCGGCCGCCCCTGGCCATGGCTAGAGCCTGAAGGCGGGTTCACGAGCGTCGGTGTCGCCATCGCCCTGGCGCTGGCGGTAACACTGATCTTTGCCTCGGCGCAGATCTATTGGGTCAACGCCCGTTCGGGTGACATCCAATTTGCGGCCGATGCAGGCGCCCTGGCGGCCGAGAACGTCGTGGCCGAGTACTACATCGTCGCCCGTAGCGCAGATGCCGTCGTGCTCTCAATGAGCCTTTTTGGCATTGCGGTCGAAGGAGTGGGGATAATCGCCAGCTGCATTCCCGGCGGCCAGGGTATCGGCGTGAAGATCATGGATTTTGGCCGAAAGGTCTTTACGACGCGCGACAAGATTGCCAAGCAGGCCGGCCAGGCGCTGACCCAGCTGCAAAAGGTCCTGCCCTTCTTAGCGGCCGTCAACTCGGCTGCCACGATCAGTGCGAACAGCCCCGCTGGTGGTACATCGTACCTCGGAGCCGCCCTCCTTGTCCCGTTTACGGCCGAGGACGCAAGTTTTGGCGATGACGGCCACAGTGATGAGCTGAGCGGCCGACTGTCTGACTCAAGCGAGAAGACTGCAGAGAAGAGCGACCAGGCCGAAGAGGCCAAAAAAGACATGGACACTTCAGAGTATGCCGGCTGGCTGGCCGATTGTGGTGCCAGCCCCAACCATTGCCTCTACGAGAGGGCGACTAGCCTGGCTGACATGAGAGGGTTTTTTAACCCGTATTTTTCTAGCCCTGAGAGCTGGTCCTTCTCAGTGGCCTTAGACCGGGCCAAGAGCTATTATGCGGCCCGCCTGGCGCAAGAAGGCCCCCAGGACCCAAGCCTCGATGAAGCCGTCCGCTCCGAAGCCCGTTATCGGTACTATCGCTATGCTGTCCAAGAAATGCAGAAAGGCTATGTACACTATTCGGATGACGGGAGCATGGATGCCTATTTTCCGTTGTTGGCCAAAAACAACGACGAAGTTCGGCAGACCAGGCTTTATACCGACGCTGATTTTCCCTTGGATGCAAACGGCTGCCTGCACGGGAGCAGCCAATGCCCCTACTACCAAGAAGCCGGGGCAGGCGGCTTTGGCTCTATCGCCGGCCTGGAAGGCGGCTTATACCAAGCCTGCCCGTATTGCAACCTGAGCATCAATACGATCGGGCGCGTCGGCTCGGCCACGAGCAATATCGATACTGGCTTTGAATACCACTACCGGGCCGTGGCTGAGGCCGCCCGCCTTTACGAAGAAGCCTCAAAACGCTTTTCCGAGGCCCAAAAAGAGGCCAAGGCCGAAGCCCAGAAGAGCGTCGATGTCTATCAAGAGGCAATCGACTCCCTCAAGACCACGCGTATCAACCCGCTCCCACCAGGACGCAACGGCTGCATCGTGGTTGTGCTCGACGTATCCCAGCGTGAGCTGCCCAAAGGCCTGCAAAGCCCTTTTATCAACGGAAAAAAAGAGGTGCCGGTGCGCATGGCCATCTCGGCCGCCGCCCTGGCCACCGGATCGTCTGATGAGAACCTGCTGGGTGACTTCTTAGACCGGGCGAAGGCCGAGTTCAGCGGCCCGGCAGCCGGAAAGCTCGGCCTCGATGCATTTGACGCCATCCTCGAGATCTGGGGCGGCGCGCTCTCGGCCTATAGCACGGGGGTGGACGGGCTCGGTCCGGCCGTCGGTGACTTCTTAAGGCTGATCCACCTCACGCCTTTGGCTGAATGGGCAGAGAATGCGGTAACAGGCTGTATCAAAGGCCTCGGCCTGCAGGGCGTCAAGCTGGCCTCGCCCAAACCCGTCGTAGTAAACAGCATCCATGTTGCCCGCGCTTCTCCATCAGCGGTCGTTCAGGGGCTCGTGAACATGAAAACGGGCTATGCTGCATTGCCTGGCGAGGGCAGCGGGACGATTGGCGACACGGTCTTTGATGGGTTAGAGGGCGAGTTAGACAGCCTCGAGACAACGTTGACAGATGAGGGGATAACCCTGTTCGAACTGCGGTTCAGCGACCTTCCCGGAGCGCCCAGCCTACCGGTCCGGATCAAGTTCCCGGCTGCGGTTGTAGAGGAAGGGAAGAAGAAGGTCCAGGGCGTGTTGGATTCTGCCAGAAAGGTCTTTAAGGATGGGACGGTCACTGATGTTTGGGAATAAGAGGCCACACCTGCTCGATGAACGCGGGCAGATGGCCGTAGAGATGGCCGTTTTGATGCCGGTGCTGATCGTTGTGGCCTTGATCCTCTTCAACTGCCTGAACTATCTGGCGGCCTCTGCCCGTTTCGACCGTCTGGTCGAACAGGCCGTGCGCACTCAGGCGGCCAGCCCGGCCTCCGGGTCGTATGGGATGGCCAGCCGGGCAGACTCCTGCGAGCAGCTGCTGAGAGGGGCTTTTTCTGATTATCCTGATGTCCAGGTCAAGGTCGAGGCAGAAGCGGTGGCTTGGGGAGGAGGCAGCTCAGAGGATGCTGGCGGCGGCCTGGCATTCTCTTTGTTGCCCAAACAAGAGGCCTATACTTGTCGGCTCACCTATACGCCCTGGCCATTCCAAAAAGCGGTCTTTGGCCTCAAGCTCTTTCAGGTCGAGCATACCCGCAGGCTGGTCATTGACCCTTATCGCCCGGGGGTGCTTTGGTGAGTACGCAGAATCATGGCCAGCGAAACCAAGGCAGGCAAAGCCAAGGTAAACCAAGCCGAGGCAAGCGGAACTTGCGCATAGCCATGCTTTTCGGCCTAGCCATGGTCGTCAGTTTTAGCGTCTTGGGCATCCAGTCCAGCTGCCAGCGTGGCCAGAGCGCAGTGCCGACGGTTGCAGATGTCTGGGGCGCCAGCCAAAACGGCCCGACTCAGATTGGCGGCACAAGCATTGACCCGCTGGGGCTGGTGGCGCCAGGCTCCGCCTTTGAGCTCGATGCGGTCAGCCCAGATGGGCGCATCCTCTCGTACAGCTCGGGGCTGACGGCCTTTGAGGCCAAGCAAACGACCAACGCGCTGCTCTTAGCCCAAGGGTGGCAATCGGCTGACAGTGGCACTGGCCAGGATGACAGCCAGACCAAGCTGCTCAGTTCTTACAGTTGGGGCAGCAGCACCGAAAAAGGCCAACGCCTGCTCCTCCAGGTCTTTGACCTGGGCGATAGCTCAAGTGTCCTGGTGCAGTTTATCTAAGCCGTGGCCTCAAGGCCGCCAGATCATAGGGCTTTTTACAAAGCGCCAAGGCAAGAAAGGCCGATTGATGGAGTTGAAGGATTGAGAGACAAGAGAGAGGAAGACCATGAGAGTAGAACTAGCATCCAGCCTTGCTCAACGTCTGCGTGGGCTGCTTGGCCAACGACGCTGCCAAAACGGTGAGGCCTTATTATTGGCTCCTTGCGCAAGCATCCATTGCCTGGGCATGAAGCGCCCGATCGACCTGGCCTTTATCAGTGCTCAAGGGCGTGTATTGAAAAGCGAGCGGGCAGTCAAGCCCGGCCGTTTTCAAAACCAGCGCGGGGCCTGGGGCTGCCTGGAGCGTTACGCCAGCTCAGACAGCTGGTTTGAGGTGGGAGAAGACGTGGAGTTCAGTGTCTTGAGAAAGGAAAGATAAATGAGGACTTGCCCTTACTGCCAAAGCATCAGCTTTGACGATATCGATACCTGTTATGGCTGTTTGCACCGTTTTACCGATTCTGAAAAAACAGGAATCGCCCAGATCGTGGACACTCCTTCGGCAGGCGACCATCTGACGGCCGATATCGAAGCCGGCCTGCGTGAGTTCGTAGAGTCCCTAGAAGAGGACCTTGACCTGTTAGAGCCGAGCGGCGCCCTCACGCCGACGCCGGATCGCGAAGACGCCTCGTGCCCTGAGAATAGAGGACAAAAAAAGAAGGGCGATAAGACGCAAGAGCCTGAAGCGGACTCGTCGCACAGAGAGCCCACGATGGTCAAAGTGGCCTCAGAAACCACAGGAGTTGCGGCATCCGAAGAAGCCGCAGCAGCCAAAGTGGAGTCGGAGGCCGAAGAGGCTTCAGTGCGTCCAAATGGATTGGCTATCAAAGAGGCAAACGACACTGCTCTCGGGCCTCGGCCAAAATCGGTTTTACCATTTGCAGTATCGGTCCCTGATGCCGCACAGCCAATTCTCAAAAGGCCGTCGCGTGGAGGCATTGCACGCCTTCAGGTGCGTCTGCCGGGAGGTTACCACTATGATGTGCTACTAGAAAAGCCTGAGGGTGCCTCGCTAAGCATCGGTTGGCTTCCAAATGAGCCAGAGGCCGAGCCCAGCGCTGATTTGGGGGAGGCTGAAGAACAGCCTCAATTTGGCTGAAACAGCAGCCTGTAGTATACTTGTCGCCACTTGTGTGGGCGATTGGCGCAGCGGTAGCGCAGGTGCTTTACACGCACAAGGTCAGCGGTTCAAATCCGTTATCGCCCACCAAAAACCACGGGTTCCCCTCTCCGATCCCAGTGAGCGCTTTTCGATGTAATTAAGGCTCTGACAAGGGCTAACACAAAGCCCAAGAGCAGCATTCCTGCATAAACCGTTCATCGAGACATTTGGTACTTTCTTCTGCGATATTAACCTCATAATTTCGAGTGCCGAAATGGAAATAAAAGCGGTGGTAGAATAGGGAATTAGTGTATTTGTGTCAGGCTAGAGGATTAAGTACCAGGTCAATGTAATGTTGACGCAGCATCCGAAAGGGGTAGTTGTGAGCGAAGAAAAAAGACATGTCAAATTTCCGGAAGAAGGCGTTGAGCTTGATGTAGAGGTCGGAAAGAACCTACTCGAGATCATTCGCGAAGAGAATTTTAAGTTGCATGCCGATTGTGGAGGAATCGGTCGTTGTGGAAAGTGCGTGGTCAGGGTAAACGGAAAGAAACGCCTATCTTGCCGGACATACGTGATGGAGGATGTTGAGGTCCTGATACCGAGCCAAGAGAGTGACGAAGGCTATGCCATCCAGGTTGACTCGGATGGCCCACGCGAGGGCGAATACATCGATGAAGGAAGTATTGACGATGCGCTTGCCTCAGATCTGGCAATCGCCGTGGACATTGGAACAACGACGATCGTGGGCAAGCTGATTGTCTTGAAAACAGGCGGCGAGCTTGCTTCGTTTGCCCAATTGAATGAACAGCTGCCTTATGGCGCCGATGTCATATCACGCATTAATGTCTCGCTCGACGATGCCTCTGAGCTCTCGGCGATTGTGACAAAGCAGATTGACAAGGACATTGCCAATATGATCAAGGACAGCGGGGTCGATTCAAGCCAGATCAAACGCGTTGTAATCGCTGGTAACACAACAATGACCTATATCCTTTTGAACGCCCCGTGCCGCTCGCTTGGCTTTGTGCCATTTGAGCCGGACTACTATTATCCGGTCGATCAAAAATACAAGGATATTTTTAAGACAGATACCTTAGACTGCGATGTCACTGTGATGCCGTTCATCTCTGCCTATGTCGGCGGCGACTTGACCTCCGGCCTCTGTTCGCTGGGTGCCGAAGATGACTTCATCCTGATGGATATGGGTACGAATGGCGAGCTGATTTTCAAACGTGGCGATCAGCTGGTCTGCACGGCTACGGCAGCCGGCCCAGCCTTTGAGGGAGGAAACATCGAGTGCGGCTCTGGCAGCACAAAGGGCGCCATCTCAGTGGTCGAGCACGAGAATGGCGAGTGGAAGCTGCAGACGATCGGTGCTGCTCCGCCAACGAGCATCTGCGGGTCTGGCATCTTGGACTTGATGGCGGTATTGGTGCGCGAAGGGTTTATTGACGAGACAGGGTTGATGACCGACAAGGTCGAGAACGGTCGCATCGTGTTGGCCAAGAATCCAGCGCTGGATAGCGGCGAGGTTTATTTCACGCAGAAGGACCTGCGCCAGTTCCAATTGGCAAAGAGCGCTACACGTTCAGGCCTAGAGATCATTATGGCCGTGATGGGCGGGGATATTCCGAAGAAGGTCTTTTTAGCAGGTGGTTTTGGGCAGAACCTGAACCCAGAAAGTGCGTTGACAACAGGAATGCTGCCCAAGAGCTTTTCTGGGCGCGTTCAGGCGATCGGTAACAGTTCCCTCAGTGGCGCTGTTAAAGCGTGCTTGAACGAAAGTGCCCGGGCTGGCCTCGTTGACCTGGCAGAGGGCGGTCACGAGATCAACTTGGCCGCACATGAGATGTTTGATGACCAGTTCATTACAAACATGTATTTTGAGGTCTGAGCTACTGCAGTATTGATGTAATTGAGCCGAGGCCATTAGCAATCCGTGGAGTCTGTCAAAAAGAATTTGGCAGTTTGTTCGGAAAGGCTAATGGCCTCGGTTTTTTCTAGGGCTTCTAGCTTATAAAAACCCGAAAACCCAATCTAAACAATAATACTCAGAGGAACGTCATGCTCTTCAATTGGCAACCCGTCGAGATGTTGGGCCTCAAAGGCGACACCGATGATCGTCGTATCTTTGCGTAAGAGCGGGAGAAAGCGGTCATAATTTCCGCCACCATAGCCAAGGCGATTGCCAAAATCGTCAAAAGCGACAAGCGGCACCACAATAAAGTCAATTATCTTGGGGTTGACACGCGTATAGGGCAAGAGTTTTTGGCTGCGTGGGCTAAACACTTCAAGCGGGTTATTAATAAATGGGACTGCACCGGCCATATAGTTGGTGTGCGCGACTCTACGCATTGACATCTTCTGGTCTCCGCGTGGCTCCATGCAAGGGAAGCAGACAGTGATATTAGGCATACTGTATGCTGAGGCGATAAAAGACGCAAGGTTTAGCTCGTCGCCCATGGCGGCATAGACGGCAATTGTTGCTGGTGCTTGAAAACGGCGGTCCATAAGCTCGTTTAACCTGGCCTTCAGTTGCATACAGACCCGAGAGCTACATGCGTCTCTTTCGATTGCTGTCATGGCACTTCTCGCCGCCAAAGCCTTGCTCCGCAACTTTTTCTTCCTGATGACCTTTGCTTCTGGCATCTTCTCTGCTCCTGATACTCCACTCCTGAGAAACAAGCTTCAGATATTATCAATGAAATACAGCCTATAGCTGGGTGAAAAATAACATAAATACTGGGAAAACCCCTCCACACAATATGATATCAAGCCATACAGCATTGCAGGCGAAAAAAAGACCCCTCCTTTGCTAACGGCCTATTTCTTGATAGTCAGAAAGCAGACCGGATCCGAATTTCTCGGGATCCGGTCTGCTGTTCGGCCAGAGCCTTAATCAACTCTGACTTTTGTTCTGCAAGTAATCGGTTTACAGATCGTAGAGAGCCGGCTTGAATTTCGGATTGTCGCTATTCGAGGCAATCTGCTCCTCGGTGAAGGCGCCTTCATCATCAGTGATAGCACCTAAATCGTCCTCAAGCTGGCCAAGAGCAGAAAGCTCACGGTCGTTCAAGCGCAGACGCTTGTCGTTGTAGCCCTGACGCATAACCTTAAGGGCCATTTCGACGGCCTTCTTGACGCGCAGGAATGCATTGTCAGGAGCAGAGACGATGCCCTTGGCAATCTCGAGCGCGACATCCGGACGCAGGATGTAAGCATGAGGATCAAGGTAGCTATCGCTATCAGCATACAGAGATTGAAGCTCATGGTCCCAACCCTTGTCACGGGCGCCATTGAGAAGACGGCAGTCATAGGTGAGCTGCTCAAGTCCGACAACCTCGCCCCAGCCACCGAGCAGTTTAATGTGCTGGATTGACTCGTTGCTCCAAAGGTCGGCGCAGCAAATCGCAACATTACCAACGCGAGAAAGGTGGGCAACGCAAGCCACATGGCCTTCCATCGTGACCGGGGTACCGGTGATGGCCTTGACGATGACACCCTCATAACCGCAGTCCTTGTCCGGACCGGTGGCGCCCATTTGGTTGGCAACCATGGTGCGGACAGTAGCGGCAACGCGGGCGGTGGCGCCGAAGACGCGGGAAATGTAGTTCTGCTCAGCCAAAACCATAGCGGTATTGGCAAAACCGCAGGCGGTGTCGCCAGCAGCACGGCAGCCGGGGTGCTTGGCTGCGACGTCGACGATCATGCCCCACAGTTTTTCCATATCCTTGGCACCAAGAACGCCAAGGGCAAAGATGATCTTGCTTATATCGTTGTACATCAGACCTTCGTCGTGGACATCCTTGCCGCCGATTGACTCGATGGAGAGGAAGTCGTTACCAGCAGCCGCGCTGCCTTCCATGGACCGAACAACCTTGTCCCAGAGCGATCCGTGCCACATATGCTCTAGGCCTTCTGCCGCGCCAACTTCACGGACATCGACTGGCGTTGAGCGGATAGAGCCCTTCAGGCCGTACTTCTGATAGTAGCCTTCGACTACCTCTTCGATGACCTGCATGTGCTGAATGCCCCACTCAGGCTCAAATGTCGTTTGGGGTACCCATTCGCACTCTAGCTGGACGCCTTCAAGCTCCAGATCGACTGCACGGGCGCAGATGCCGTCTGCGATCTCCCTGTAAATGTCCAGGACTTCCGGCATCGTCTCTTTGGTAACGAGCATTGTCGGCAGGGTGAAGTTTACCTCTGGATACACCTTGCCTCCACCAATTACGAGACCCCGCTTTGTGGTGACGGGGGTAACCGCTTTACCATAGATAAAATCATCTACATTGGTATATGCGGTTGTGGTATAGCTCTTTTTTCCCATAAGCTCACATCTCCTTCAGAATCGATTCAAAATGGATATTGTTTGCCCAAGCACTAGCTTTAGTGTAAGGCTGCTGTCTACGTTCTTTCTTGTAATTATTTCTGAACAATCCGTAGGAAATTACCTTGAGCTGAATAAAATACAACTAATCCATTTTTCAGCAAAACTCATTTAACGGGGGCTCAGGCTCCTCGCTCAATTTACGAAATCTGGCATCGACAAAGCCTCGTCGATTTATCTGAAAGCCGACTACTTTTCAGCGCCTGTCGGCTTGCTTGTGAGCCGGTAGTGATAAGGCGTAATGCCTTCGTATTGTTTAAAGACGCGCGCAAAATAGCTTTGATCTGCAAAACCGACTTTGTAGCTGATATCGGCAATGCTGAGATCGTGATTTGGCATCAACTCTTTGCTTTTTTCTATGCGGATGCGGTTCAAGCAGCTTTTAAAGCTTTGGCCCATCTCGTTTTTGAACATTGTGCAAAGATAGGTCGGGCTAAAAGAGACATGCGCGGCCACGTCATTCAAGGTGATCTTCTCGCTGAAATGCTCGAGCAAGTAAGCCAATGACTCTTTGATTGCGTCAGCGTGCTTAGAGTGTGGGTTCTTAAAAGTATGTGAGGAGAAACGCTCAAAAAGCTCGTTCAGCCAGATCACAATGTCATCAAGGGTCTTGTGTTCTTCGATCTCCACAAATGCCTTATTACGAATAAAAGTCGCCATCTTCACATCAGCGCCATTACTGATCGTTGAGCGTGTCATGATCGTCAAGAGCTCGACAACGCGGCTTTTAATGAAGTCCAGGTTGTTACGCGGGTGAAAGAGGATTTGCTCGAGTATCTCGTTTAACAGGATCTTGGCCTGCAGCTCCTCTTGGCTCTTGAGCGTCTTGAGAAGGCGATATTGCTCATCGACCTCTCTTTGGCTGTCGTACATATAGCTTTTTATCCGCAGGTTTGGCAGATCGACGTTGTCAGTGTAGTCGTAGTTATCAACAAAATTGTAGAGGAGTTTATCTGACGGGCTGGACTGGTTGGTATTACCGCCATTGATGAATGCTGAGTTCACAAAAAGCTGTTCAGAGAAAGCTGAGACCAGCGATGGAGTGCAGACGGGGATTGCGGAAACGATCTCGCGGACTTTTTGCGGTCCGAAGCTAGAGTTATTGGCCTGAGGCAGCACTTCGAAATTCAGATAATCATCTAAATCAGATAGGATGATCGGGCCGCCAATGACAAAACGGTTACAGTTTTGCCCTTTGGAGATCGGCGCCGTAATAAAAGTCAGGCCGCGTGGATCGAGGAAGGTATATAAACCGCCATACTCGGTAGAGCGAATCAGGCTCTTGACCTTTACGGCTTCGGTCAGATGGCCGACATTCAGTAAATTAGCAAGAAATAACAAGGCATCCTGGGTTTTCAGATATTGGTCAGTAGCAAAAGAGGCTACACCATTCCTGTTTACAACCTGTATTCCAATGCCGGTAATCAGAGAATAATCCCTAAGCGAATCAAACTGCAATGTAAGCCCTCCCTGGACCTGCTAATGCGAAAATTGCCCTCTCCCTTTATAAGCAATTGATTATTTGCTCCCGACTCCTCAGTCAATTCGTGGAGCAAGCCCGCAAATCATCTTGATCCTTAAACCATGACATAACAATGCAGAAAAACATTGTAACCCTTTTTTAACGAAGTTGAAATCTAAACCTTCTATTTCACAGCTCTGCCGCTTCAAGGCAAAACCTCCCTCTGTGAGTGGATAATGTTCAACCGTGAACGGTATAGCTGCATTCAATTTTTGACAGGGATAATTACTAGGAATTTTTTACTTTCTGACTCTTCCGGTAGGCCAACCAATAGGATAACCCGACCAGGCCAGCGCCACCGATGATGTTCCCGATTGTGGCGGCAGAGATGTTATAGAAGATCCCACCAACCGACAGCATGTTGATGCCACTGATGGCCGAGGTGTCGATGACCCCAGTGACCTTGATCAGCCACCCCATCGGAAGCAAGAACATGTTAGCGACGCTGTGCTCAAAGCCACAGGCCACGAATGCTGTCACTGGCAATACGATAGCTGCCAGCTTGTCGACAACGGTGCGTCCTGAGTAACCGATCCAAACAGCCAGGCCAAAGAGGAAGTTGCACATAATGCCCTTAAAAAGGATAGTCACCCAGCCGGACGGCCCCAGGCTGGCTTGACCTTGAGCGATCTTGTCTAGGCTGACTGTGACCATAGCGACCCCAATGGCGCCTCCGTCGGCCTTCCAATAGGCAGCAAAGAAGAGGAGGAAGACCAGCAGCAGCGATCCAACGAAGTTAAACACCCAGACAATGCCCCAAGTCCGCAAAAGGCTGCCCCAGCTGTATTTTTTGGACAGGCTTCCGACGACCATCAAGGTGTTGCCTGCGAACTGCTCGGCTCCGGCGGCTACGACCAAGAAAAGGGCTAGGCAAAAGCAAAGGCCACCGAGTATTTGGCTGGCAAAGTAGGGGAGGCTCGTATCTGATTTGATCAAGAGCAAGAACATTCCGCCCATACCGACAAACAAGCCGGCCATCACCGCTAATACAGCCAACCTTAAGAACTCTGTATTGGCTTTTCCGTGGCCGATCGCTTCGGCTTTTGCAACGATTTCTGATGGCACTAAAACATCTGGTCGAATGGCCGCGACATCTTGCCTGATCTCCTTAATAATATCGTTATCATCCATGAGCTTGATCCTCCTCCTCTTGCCTTGGTAATGCCATTAAAACGTTTTGAGGTAAGAAACATTAGAGCCTTGATAGATCAAAGCTCTAATGTTCATCGTAATTTTATTGTCTTGCTCTTCGAGTTTCTTGTTAACTGTTTTGATTGCGCGCAGCTTCGACCACATGTTTTAAGTTCACGCTTGTGGTCACGGCTCCGACACCGCCTGGGACAGGCGTGATGGCTTCGACGATCGATGAAGCCGCCTCAAAGTCAACATCTCCAGACAACGAGCCATCCTCTAAGACATTGATACCCACATCAATGACAATCTGCCCAGGTTTCAGGTAGCTTGCCTCTACCATTTTCGCGCGACCGACACAAGCAATCACGATATCAGCCTCACGGACGACTGATGGGAGGTCTGCTGTCCGCGAGTGTGCGATAGTGACTGTGGCGTTTCGGTCTAAAAGCATCATGGCTGCAGGTTTGCCAACCACAAGACTGCGGCCGACTACCACTGCATGCTTGCCCTTTGCGTCAACACCAAAATGCTCAAGGATCTCCATGCACGCGGATGGCGTACAAGGTGCGAAACCCGTATGGATGCCTGCGAATACCCCAGACATCGAAGCATCGGTAATGCCGTCAATGTCCTTGCTCGGCTCGAGCATGTTTCTCACAACGTCTTCATCAAGGTGATCTGGGAGCGGGCGGAACATCAAGACCCCATGAACGGATTTGTCCGCGTTCAGGTCCTCAATAGCCTTAATTAAAACTTCTTGAGCGACATCTGCGGGGAGCAATACGTTCTTGATAGCCACCCCGACTTTCTCTGCACGCTTGGTCACTCCCTTTTCATAAGAGATATCATCTCCGCGCTCGCCGACCCGGAGGATCGCTAATGTCGGGTTGACGCCCATGGCCTTCAGCGCCTCAGATTCTTCCATGATCTTCGTGTTCAGGGCTTCTGACACCTCAGCCCCTTTGAGTACCGTAGCCACATTGGCTCCTTTCTTATCCTCGTAAAAAAAAGGGACATGCCCGGGCATGTCCCTTTTTCTGTTCGAGAGTTTACTTAAAACGTCGAGCAACGTCCTGGAAGATCGATTCGGCTTTTGGCACATAGTCTGCCAGAAGCTTGTTTGCCTTGTCTTCGACCTCTTGGGCGTAAGCCCGGTCAGTCATTGAAGACGTATTGATAAAGACGTTCAGGCTTGCACCTTGTAGAGCAGCTTGGCAGAACTTCACGCCAACGCCGACATCTGAGATTGCGATCGGCGTGCCTTTAGCGGCAAATTGCTCGTGTACATCGATGGCCTCGCAGCAGGCGTCCATGATCGCGATCGGCACAGAACAAGCCTCACGCAGACAGGCCTCCATTACTTCGGCCTTATGCGCCTTCTCCTCTTCTGTCTCTTTGGGCAGGCCATAGGCCTTGGAGAGAGGCTGAAAAGACTCGGCATCTGCGGCCACCAAGTCAAGCAATCGTCTTTGCAAGTCGTCGCACTTTGCTTTGAGCTCGATCATATCGGCCTCGACATCAGCAAACTTTGGCTTACCGACAGTCAGTGATCCGACCATGTTGCCAAGGGCGGTGCCAAGCGCACCAGCCAATGCTGAGCCGCCGCCGCCACCGGGCACCGGTGCAGCCGATGCGAGGACATCAACGAAGTCTTCGCAGGAGCGTTTTGTGAACGCAGTGTCCATTATTAGAACAGTCCTGAGATCACGCCACTGGCATCGACATCGATCTTCTCAGCCGCAGGCAGCTTGGGCAGGCCAGGCATCGTCATAATCTCGCCTGTCAGTGCGACGATGAAACCAGCGCCGGCCGAGACCTTGAGGTTGCGTACGGTGACCCTGAAGCCCTTGGGGGCACCCAAAAGGGCCATATTGTCAGAGAATGAGTACTGTGTCTTGGCCATGCAGATCGGGAGCTTGTCAAAGCCGAGGCTGGTCAGGACTTTCGCCTGCTCCTTGGCTTGCGGGGTATAGTCCACACCGTCTGCATGATAGATCTTTGTGGCGATGGCGTTGATCTTATCCTCGATGCTCATATCGAGCGGATAGGACTGCGTGAAGTTATTGGGCTCGTCAGTCACGCGAATGACTTCTTCGGCCAGCTTGAGGGCGCCTTCTCCACCCTTTGCCCAATGCTCAGCCAGAACGGCATTGACGCCGAGGGCCTTGCACTCGTCTTCGACCAGCTGGAGCTCAGCTGCGGTATCTGTTGGGAAGGCATTGATGGCCACGACTGCCGGCAGATGGAAGACGTCTGTGATATTCGAGACGTGTTGAAGCAGGTTGGGGAGGCCGGCCTTCAGGGCTACCAGGTCCTCGGTGTTCAGCTCGGTCTTCGGCTTGCCACCGTGCATCTTGAGGGCACGGACGGTGGCGACGATGACGACAGCAGAAGGCTTCAGGCCAGCAACACGGCACTTGATGTCCAGGAACTTCTCAGCACCGAGGTCAGCGCCAAAGCCAGCCTCTGTGACGGCATAATCGCCGAGCTTCAAGGCCATGCGGGTGGCGATGATGGAGTTGCAGCCATGTGCGATATTGGCGAAGGGGCCGCCATGGACGAAGGCCGGTGTGCCCTCGAGGGTCTGGACAAGGTTCGGCTTCAAGGCATCTTTGAGGAGGGCAGCCATGGCGCCTTGGGCGTTCAGCTGGCCGGCCGTGACAGGCTCGCCTGCACGGTTATAGCCGATGATGATGCGCGCAATGCGCTCTTTGAGGTCGGTGACCGAGGTGGCCAGGCAGAAGATGGCCATGATCTCAGAAGCGACGGTGATGTCGTAGCCATCCTCGCGCGGAACGCCATTGGACTTGCCACCGAGGCCGTCAACGATAAAGCGCAGCTGACGGTCGTTCATGTCGACGCAGCGCCTCCAGGTGATGTTGCGGACGTTGATGTCCAGGGCATTGCCCTGATAGATGTGGTTGTCGATCAAGGCTGCGAGCAGGTTGTTGGCTGCGCTGATGGCATGGAAGTCACCGGTGAAGTGCAGGTTGATGTCCTCCATCGGAACGACCTGAGACCAACCGCCGCCAGCGGCACCGCCCTTGACGCCGAAGACCGGGCCGAGCGAGGGCTCGCGCAGTGCGACGACAACGTTCTTGCCAAGCTTCTTCAGGCCGTCTGAAAGGCCTACGGTGGTCGTGGTCTTACCTTCGCCAGCAGGCGTTGGGGTAATGGCTGTGACGAGGATCAGCTTTCCCTCGGGACGGTCGATCTTGTTCAAAACATTAAAATCGATCTTGGCTTTGTAATAGCCATAGGGCTCGAAATACTCTTTGTCGAGGTTCAGGTCGGCCGCGACATCGGTGATCTGACGCGGCGTTACAGATTGCGCGATCTCGATATCGGATTTAATTTCTGCCATAGTACGTCACTCCTTCTGTCAAAAAGACATAGACGATGTTCTTGCTATTCCGCACTTCTGATAGGGGGGATTGGGGCTGATGAGACCCCAGTTACCCTCAAATTTAGAACTTTTAGGCCCAAGGTTCATCAAGCCCTGGACAAAACCCCTTGTCAATAGTACTTGGTCTCTAAGTTTACTTGCCGAACATGCCATTACGGAAGGCGGTCAGGTAGTTCATGCAGTATTCATCATGGCCCAGCAGGGCTTCGACTGCATGCAGAACGGCCTGCATGTCAGAAGAGGTCGGATCGATGATAGCGCTGTCCATACCCTCATAAAGGGCGAGGGCGAGGAACTGCATGTTGATGGCCTTGCGGTAAGGCATACCAAAAGAGATATTCGAAAGGCCGGATGTGAACTGAATGCCCGGATAAGCAGCGCGCAGGAGCTTCATGGCGCCGATAAAGCTGACCAGGCAGTTCTGGGTGGTCGCAAGCGTGGTTACGCATGGATCGATGAAGAGGCGGTCAAGGCCGATGCCGTATTCGGCGGCCTGCTCAATGATCTTCTTGCCGATTTCGAACTTAGCTTCGGCAGTATCCGGAATTCCGTCGTTGTCGCAGGTCAGTGCGACGACTTTCCACTCTGTGCCCTCGATTGCCGGGAACACGGTCTCAGCCTTGCCGGCCTCCATGGAGATCGAGTTGACCAGGCCAGGCTTTTTGGCCAACGGGAGCATATCGACGATGACCTGCGGGTCGGAGCTGTCGATGCTCAGTGGTGTGTCTACAGTGTCTTGTACGAGGTTGATCAACCATTCCATGGTCTCGCGCTCGACTTCAGGCATGGTGCCTGCGCAGATGTCGATGTAGCTGGCTCCACCGGCGGTCTGCTTGACGGCGAGTTCCTTCAGATAGGCCTCGTCCTTTGCCTCGATGGCTTCCATCGTCCTCTTGATAAATCCATTAATCTTTTCGGCGATGATGATCATTTAACTCTCCTTACTCTCGTTTTCGGCTCCGGTCCTTTTATTTTTGGCAGCCTGCGGCCGCTGGTCCGGTGTTTGGAGATAAGTCCGCCCGTAGGTGTTATCTCTTTCATGGGTATAGTTGCTCCACCCGGATGTGTGGGAGAAGTCCCAGTTGTTGGGGGGAGTGATGAACGAATCAAGCTCTACAAGCTCGTTGAACTTCTTGCGCCGATGGTAGTTCTTGACATGGATGCAATAGCGCTCATTCGGGTAGACCTCGCACCAGCCATCGGCACCGCCACCGCATGGTCCATTGCGCTGGCTCTTTGGGCATCCGGACATCGGGCAGGTGTAGCTCGTGACCAAGAGGCCGCAGTCTCCGCAATCCATGCAGCCATAGAGCATGGCCTTGCAGGTGTGCTCTAAGCCGTGTTCGCGGTTCACGCCCTTCTTGCGGTCCAGGCCATCCATGCGCGAACGGAGCATGCCATAGAAGCGCTTGTTTGGCGTCAAGACCCAATAATGGAAGGCGCGGGAAAGGCCGTAGCCCTTGAGGATCTTCTTTTTGTTGTGATAGCTGTCGGTCAGCGGGGCACGCTCATGCGTATTGAACCCGGTAGGGACGCCGTTGGCATCCAGCTCGGGCTTGTAGAGATAGAACCCGTCCGGCTGTCCATAATGGATCTCTTTGACCCAATCGCGCCATTGGTCCTGGATCTCGTCAGCTTGGTCAAGGATCGTGTTGAAGATCTCGGCAGTCAGGCCATTGCCACCGATATGCACGCCAGCATAACCGAGGCCGCGAGCGATCGCGACCATCTTGGCGGCCCGGAGCAAGCGAGTGGCCTTGCCCTTATCCTCGGCTTTTGCCTCTTCTTGAAGGATTCCGAGAAGCTCGTCGCTCATGAAGCCGCCAGGGATGTTGCCACCCTTCATGAATTTGGCAACACCGGCGGAGATGATATAGATATTGGCGATCATGGGGACGTCGCCGTAGCCCTTTTCACGGACATAGAAGAGCTGCTCTTCCATCTTCCGGGCATCATAGCCAAGCTGTTGGATGATGAAGTTAGCGCCCGCAGCGAGCTTTTTCTCCATCTTCCAATACTGGGTCATCGTCTCGGCCTCTGTCCATTTGAAGGGGCTGACACAAGCACCCGAGTAGAAATGCGCCGCTTGTTCGCGCGTGTCGCCTTTTGGGCCTTTGATGACGAGGCCAGAGTTCATGTCGGTGACCAGCATCGTAGCCTGGACCGGGTCGAGGTCAAAGACTGGCCGCGAACGCCCCTCCCAGCCTGAATACACGTAATCGCCAGACATTACGAGCAGGTTCTCGAGGCCGCGGCGCTGCATGGAGTACAGCTGGGCTTGCATCTGGTTACGGTTCTTGTCTTTGCAAGTGAAGTGCACCAGTGTCGGGACACCCTGATTCTCCAGCTCATCAGCGAAGGCATCAGCAGCAATTGCTGGGTTTCCCCCTGGGTTGTCGGTGATGGAGATTGCGTGTACCCGACCAGTCCCGTAAATTGCTACTGCGGCATCGTACTCCTTCACCTGAGACGGCTCGTTTGCGCCCCTACCTGGGATTAACTCGCAGGTAACGACGAACTCGCCAGACTCCAAAGCCTCTCGAAAGCGATTCGACATAGATTTCTCCCATCCCAATCTACAACTGACTTTTACAGGCGAGACCGTATATGCCTGACGGCATAAACGTCCCATCCCCCTGTAATTATAGGTAAGCTCATCCTATCGCGCGCCCAGAGCATCTTCTTGTATCTTTTTCAGATCGTTGTTAGGCTTGCGGATTTTTTTACGACATGTATCACTTCGGTGACAAAAATGCGAAATCTCATCAATGGGCAGCATGTGCCAGCTCACCAGCCTCGTGCTGGACAATCTCGAGCAATCGGCCCTCGCCGATATTGAAGACGATGACCGCCAGCTCGAGCTTGCAGGATTTGGCTTCGAACTGCTGGGTCTGGAGGCCGGCCCCGACGCTATGGAATGTCGCCAGCGGGGTCAAGCGGGTGAGCGCCCCCTTGATATGGCCGATCATGACATCGTCAGCCTGGAGTGTGGCGACCAGTTGCTCGAGGCGCGTAGCCACGAGCCTCTGGGTGTCTTCGGCCGCCCCCTGGAGATCGATTACGAGGGAGGCTACCAACGCCTCGTCGTGTTGCATGATGCTGATCGAGTAGCCATGCTCTTCGTCAATGTATTCGTGCAGGGCGCCATGGCTGTGGTCGTGCCCGTGTCCGTGGTCATGTTCGTGCTCGTGGTCATGCTCGTGCTCGTGCTCGTGCTCGTGCTC
>Ga0123354_10001569_pt1 | contig 28095 bp, 11 predicted proteins | sample TergutLab28metaG_2_FD_97872 | JGI IMG/M metagenome (GOLD analysis project Ga0123354, IMG submission 97872) | Labiotermes labralis P4 segment gut microbial communities from Petit-Saut dam, French Guiana - Lab288 P4 | ecosystem: Host-associated > Arthropoda: Insects > Digestive system > Gut ... | reverse complement strand
TTTAGCTTGTCGATAGCCAGCTCAACCTCAGAGGCACTTGGCTCAGGTACCAGTGGTTCTGCTGTGTGTATTTCTGCCTGCCCAACATCCTTAACCCCATGCACGTTGAATAGCTGGGAGAAAGATTTCCTCCACCTAACCACAATACTGTGGGAGTCTGCCACCAAGTCATCTTTCTCATCCTTTACTATAATACATTTAGGCTGGTACCCCTTCTTAAGGTCATTGATGCCCCTGTACAAGTCCCTAATGTTTTGGATCTTACTGTTAGTTTCAAGTTCCTCAATTTTAGCTCTCAGATATGCCCTCTTATTTTTCCTGAAATGTCTGATAACTTCATGTCTTGCATTGTTCAGATTATCTACATTGCTTTGGCTTAGATTCTGTATCCACTGCATTCTAGCCCGCTTCCTTTGATCCAAAAAAAATAAACATTCTTCATCAAATCAGGGTTAATTCTGCTTAAATTCAATCAAACCCAGACTCTCTTTCGCTGACGTTTGTATATTCTCTTTAATGTTTTCCCAAGTCCTATTTACGTCCTCGTCATTCTCTGAGTTCTCCAAAGCTGCAAACCTATTTGTAATCTTGATCTGGTACTGTTCCTTAACCTCTGGCTCATTTAGCTTCCTCAAGTTAAATCTTTGCCTATCAAACCTCTGTGCGGCCTGTTTACCCACTGCTAATCTATCCCTAACCTTTGCAATCACCAGATAGTGATCTGTATCACACTCAGCTCCCCTAAAACTTCGCACATCCAGTACACTCGAATGCCATCTCCTATCTATCAATACATGGTCAATCTGGTTGTGAGCCTTACCATCAGGGGAGGTCCAGGTGTATTTATGAATGTTCCGGTTAGGGAACATCGTGCACTTAACCATAAGATTTTTTGATGTGGCGAAGTTAACTAGTCTAACCCCATTATCATTACTATCCTGATGGAGACTCTCCTGTCCAATTGTTGGCTTGAAAATATTCTCTCTCCCCACTTTACATTAAAGTCTCCTAGTAACATTTTGATATGATATCCTAAATACCTCTTACAATTGAGATAGTCCGGAATGCATTTGTTCGATAAACTCTGTCCAACATTTCATGATTTTTTAATTTATTACGCAAATAGCCGCTATACTGAACTGTTTGTGTTCAGCATACCTGAACCGTCTCCACACCATCTGATTATAAAAATTTGACCCCAGTCTCCTATCTTCATTGGTTTTCCTGCCGTTAGAACATGCGAATCTAACGTGCTACTACTACTACTACTACTATTGTCAAGAAATTTCAATCCATCTAGGTTCAATTACCTGAAGGTTCTTACATCCTCTATCAGCTCTATGTTATCGTGCTTATGATGCTACATTTGAAGCAGAGTGAAAGATATTTTAACGTTTTAAAGCCTAAAGTTTTCTTTACGCAACGCCAAGTTTAACATTCAAAAGTTCTACATGGTGTTCGCTTTGTGTTGAGTGTTTTGTACGTATCTCAGACCGGACAGCGAACTTTGCTCTATACATCATTAACTGATTGGTTTTTATAACCATGGTGGAAAGTGTTTACAGCGCGGTACGGACTGATGCCTTATATAAAGCAGATTACGGTTCGTCTCTAAAAGGTTAATGCTCTTATTCCCTCGTGGTTTAATAATTTAAGATTTGATGGTGAATATATTCGGGACTAGTGTATTTTGTTTCCTTCCTGTATGATGTCACAGTAGGCATATATTTGCTGGATTTCACATAAACTGGTTCGTGTAATAACATTATTCTCTTTTTTTTATCAATAACCACCTGTAAATACGTAAATTTTGGTAGCAAAATTAGCCGATAGCAGAGGCAAGATTGAAACCAAGAACGTCCTGACCGTGAGAGAGAATTACGAACCACTGCACAGCCTCGTGATATAAAAATGTAATTATTGTTTCACTTCCAAGCGATATTTAATGGAATGGTGTGAGTGGTCAATATTAAGGGCAAGCAAGCCAAGTCTGAACACGTCATATGTGTCTAAGTGTTGCTCCTGTAATAACAGTATAAGAAATGTTGGAATAAATACCAGAATAGAAATGTGATATTTACAGCGGAATGCTAGTTGAGAAATTGAAAATTCTCCTTCGCTGAGTACGATTTCCATAGATAACTGTTCCACTGATAATAGTCATTCTTACTCATTATGGCCCCTCAGGGGCAAACTGAGATTAGAAATTCGCTGAATCGGACATTGAGATAGCGGTTTCATTTTTGTTGGGGGCCTGCCAAATGTCTGTACCAGAAATTCACCACGTCCCAGAGGACGATTGTCTCTTCAGGTTTAATGATTAAGTGGCCACTCGGTTTTTCTCCTTAATAGGACTAGTAACAAGGAAAAGCTTTATCGAACAGGATAGTCGGAGTCCTTCGGACAACACTTGATGTAGACCCCTAACAGAATATTCCGTCTAAATCCGGTGGGTGCAACTCCAAAGAATGCGAACAGGACGGACAAACAGGACTTTCCCCTAGCTTGTCCATTTTATTTACCCCCTGTAAAGAATTCACATTGAAAAATTAAGTTGATAATTTAGATAACATAGCAACTAACGCTCTGTCTCTATTTGTTCATATCAAGCAAAACTGGCGTGACAGTTTGCTCCCCCACTCCCCTGATTATTACGTTCGTGACGTCATTACTCGCCAGGACGTAACTTGTCATGTCCTGCTGCTCTTGCAGACTCTGTTTAAAGCAGATTGGTTAGCCACATCTTCACACCTTTGGCAAGCAACACTAATGCTTAATTGCAGACAGCCTACAGTTTACTTGAACGTCAAAATTAATGCTCATGATCATACAGACTGGTTGCGCTGTGATGCATGGTGCAGTGCCCACAAGTCACCCTCTTTATACTTTCAAAGGTATTTATTAATCACCATCAACACAACTATTTATTATGTTTTATCAGACGAGTCACATGGTTACATGTTTCGACAAGTAGGTGTTCATCTTCAGGTCATTACTTTTTAGTTTTCTCCCAGAACGCCGGTTACAGTCACAGATTATCAGAATTAATACTATTTGCGGTATAACTATATAACGCTCATTTGTAAGCCTTGAGCTTGATTTTATTTAATTCATAACTTTGGAACTGCAAGAGTCTTCCTTCTTTTAAGCCTACGCGTAAGTATTTATTATTACGTGTATATTTTATACAATTAGAGGAAGAAGAATTTGGATAGGTTGTCAGTTTTACCCCGAATAGATGTCACAAAAACTTTTCCTTTGTTATTGGATCCCACAGCGAGCTGCTATTGTCTGGTTCATGTCTTTTTCTTTTCTGTCCATCAACCTGTTTTATGTGTTATACAAATTACTTCTCTCCTCCTTATTGTATGTCTGTAGTTTTCCTCTGATTTCCGGTCTTCCTCAATTATTCATCTCCCTTTTACGTTCAATGCATTTTCATTCAGCGGTTTTGCTAGAAATCCCGGTGTGGGAATATTATAATATGTTCTTACCTTATTGTTTTTTTTTGCATGGTATTAATGCAAAACGTCATATTGTTTATTTTTTTATATTTGCTGACACAGTAGATCTATATTTGATAAACTGAATTATTTGTATCACTAAAGAATAAATGGCCACAAAATCCTATAGAATCCATTATAACTAAGCTATACCAGAAGCATACGATATTATAGATCTAAACTTATAGCAACCATCATCGATATTTTGCTTTAGAACCTACTCTGGTATATCAAGTTTCGACTCACGTGTTGATGGTTTATTGTCGTATGATACTCACTAACTTTACACTCACATCAGTGCTACGATATCCCAGGTAACATATTTTCATTAGGTTTCCCAGTAATTTAATTCATTACTATATCCATGCTATGTTATTCGTGTTACCAGCCTTATTTTTCTAACCTGATTAATAATCAAGGCACAGATAGAAATAAAATGTACTCTTTTTTAATTAAGGTCCACGCCATACAACAGAGGTTCTGCCCTCCCTTTACTGCTTGTGATGGATGTCGTCATTATATAGCTCTTTACGTGATACGTTAATTTAATTTTAGTTTTTATATCACTCATATTACTTTCTGGAATCAGAAAAAAATCGAACATTAAATTCAAAAATGTTGAGATGAAAGTTTCAGCGCTCAAGTTTAAGTTAGGTGACGTCTGTAGAATTCAAGGGTTAATGGATGAAATCTGTGGAACTCAAGGGTAAATTAGAATAAATCTATAGCACCCTAGGGTACAAGAGTTGAAATCTGTAGATCATAAGGTTACTGAGATGAAATCTTTAGAACTGAAGGGAAAATTAGATGAAATCTGTGGAACTCAAATGTAAAAGTGAAAACATCTCTAACATTCCAAGGTATATGAGATGACATCTGTAAAACGTATGGGCGTATTGGATGAAATCCTTAAAAATGAAGGGAAAATGAGGTGAATTCTCTAGAACTCAAGGATAAAAGAGACGAAATCTGTAGAAGTCAAAGTAAATGGGATTAAATCTCTAGAACTCCAATGTAAAAGAACGAAATATTTAGCACTCAAAGAAAAAGGAAAAAATTATATAACGTTGTTTCGAAACGTCGAGCGGGAAGATCACTTGGGATTTTAGGTCATAATTGAGAAATTTTCAGTGATTATGATTGAATAATACAGTGTATTAAAATTATTCCGTCAGCAGTTCCTCACTTTTCTTTCACCGCTACGAAAATGCAAACACTTCTGATTTTCACTTAGCTTACGGAAAGAATAAGGAAATGTCACCTCACAAGACACGATATTGAGTGTTTTAAAACAAGCATTCATAAAATATAACATGCATAAATTGCGTGTGAACTGTAAGCTTGGTGCAAAGCAAGCACTAGTACTAGTGCAATACACGTACAATTGAAATTAGTTTAAAATAAAACACTTTAATGAAAATATGTGCTGGTTTTTGGTAGAATATATGTTCATTTACGGATGGGAAGGGAAGGACAATATTGAAATACGTGTTGTTGGTTTAGAAAGTGCATGTGCGAACTGAATTCAGTTGTATTACTAAACAATCTAGAAACTAGATTTTTGACCGTAAAATTGAGTAGGTGTTTCAGTTCAGGGTGACGGTCGACGAATATCTTAGTCGCTGTACAGTGGAAGTTCCGGATACAGTATAATTATAATTAGTGTGGTATTATAGTGCATAAGGAAATAGTAAGATTTCATTTCAACAAGTATTTTAATATTCAATTCCTGTTTTGGGGGCCGAAAAAGTTACGGGTTGGACTGCCGAAGAATTTTGATTGGATTTCTTACACGGGAGGGGGTTTTTGTCTTCCCCAGAGCATCCAGAAAACTAAATGTTAAGAAAGCATTAAAGACTGTTCTGGTACCTTATATAGCATTCCTTAATCCTTTCTCACTTGCCATTGTAACACCCGGAGTTAAAATATTTTTGCACGTAAAGAAGATTATTCAATAACGAAGGTACAAGTAACTTAAAAGCGGATGTAAATTTTTGCGTTTAAACAGCCAACCTGACTTGAAGATGAGTTCCATTGGAAGTGAGAAATAGAATCGAATATGGGTTTGAAGTGGAATGTGTTTTATTGTTTGGAGTAAGGAAAGAAGTCTGAATAGCATCGTTATGAAGCGTTCTCAAAATAACACAGATCTTCCCTCTTACACTGTCTTTCCTTCTTCCTGTCACACGTTTCTCTTTGCTAATACTTGCTGAGCTTCTTTCCAAAATATTCAATATAACTTGTAGAAGTGTTAATTCTCGCTAAGATTTCTGAAAATAAATTGCCTTTAGATAATTAAGTTTTTAATAATTTTGTTGAGACATTGAGCTACAAGCCAGGAAGTCGCGGGTTCAATTCCCGATGGGATCATCGGGATTTTTCGTTGACTTTATCGTTCCCGCCACGCTATGGTCTTGGGGTCGACTGCACCTCTTACAGAAATAGTACGAGGGATATTTCCTCGGGGTAAAGGCGGCCAGTGCGTAGGACTGGCGACCTTACCAGTTTTATGGGACGGTTTTCTAGAAATTGTGAGAGTCTCAAACTCCTGAAGCTCACGGGACTTGGCCAGGCCTGTAATGGGATAGCTTGAAATAATCTTGACCTTCGTATGGTCGTCTGTACAATGTCCTGAGCGTTATCGAATGATTTAGCGAGTCACACCTGGGTTACCATGGTTACTCCGCTGTTATATTTGCCTATTTTCAGTGGGGAACAAAAGACAATCCCAGCTACGATGGTACCACCGGGTGGCGTCAGTCCGATGATGGAATTAACTTGTGGTTTGTGGGTAAAATAACACATGTTAGTACGTGAATATCATTTTAAGTGTATCATATGAATGACCCTCTTCAGTGTAAGTTTGTCGGTATGCAAATGCACAGTGATAAATTTGCTATTATTTCCAGCAGAGGCGTCGCATCATCACCGCTGTTTTGCATTGACTGGTTGTCAAAAAACGTAATAGCGATAATAAATTCCTTTAAACCTGAAAGTCTGTTAAGATTTCATAACCATTTTCGGATTTTGAGACATTTTCTTCCAGGCATGGATCGTCGTAACTAATAAACTAACACTACAGAGACGTTCCTTTCTTATGTCGATATTCACGTAGCTGGTCAAGAGATTTTTCAAGTTTTATGTAAAACACACAAACACACATATATATATAATGTGTGCGTGTGTGTCTTCCTTACCTTTCTCAAAGTAAAGAGTGATTATTTCCCTAAGCTATTTTCAACTCTTGTTCTCTGAAACGTAGAATGAGTGTAGATTCAAGTCGGCTGGGAATTTTCCCCTGTAGATCCTGACTTTCGGATGTAAATTAGTGCCTTAAAATTCAGGGTTCTGCAGTCCACCATTGTTGGACAATTTATCCTGATAATAAAAATAAGTGTACAGCGTCCTTTCCTAAATATTTCCGAGCCAGAGGTCGTAATATCCCAAAATAATTGTATCTTCATCAACACCGATATCAGAATATATCCTGAATCTCGCCCGCAGATGGAGATTGTTTAATGGCGGATACAAACTACTTTTTTTCACTCTTTCGACGACTTTCTTATTTCTAAATTCTAAGATATATTTTATTTTTATTTTTTTCCAAGTGTGAGTAGATCTCTCAAGGAGATTTCTTTATGTATTCGAATATACAGTAATCTTCCGTTTTTCATGGTTTTTTAATGGCGATTTTGCGAAATTGTGGGTTCGCCCCAAGAATAAAAATACATCAATCGGACCATTTGATAGACAGAAGCACCAACATTTCGCGACATTCGAACAGGAATTCGAACCATGCCGCCTGATGTTCAAGGGCTCGGAGGAAAGAAAGAAGCAGCTCCCATTACAGTGTACCTGCAAATAAAAGAAAAAAATTTGAAATGCTAAAGCAGTGTGCTTGAGGGGAGGCGGTATATTTTCGTTTTCTACGGACAGCTTTGGAACCTAACCCCCGCTAAAAGCGATAGATGACCCATGCCCCTCTCGCCTGTAGATAGGCTAGCAGTCAGAAAGCTAAATACTTAAGAATACATTTTCCAAAATCCACTCTCAAATGCCAAAATATAACAATTTTTTTTCTACTACTTCACATATTGTTAACATTTCTGAGCCTTCTGTCATGTCTGTACACAAACACCCAAATTTCATGCGCAAAGTAGCACGTTTGACAAGGCCAAAAATAATTTTCCACCCCTGCGAAGGTAAATCCATCTGTAACACATTCATCTTTACATTTGAGTTCGAACGCCTCGGGTGTTAAATACCGGGCAAAATATCCTGAACACGATATTCTTGTTGATAATAACTCGCAGTGAGCTTCAAATATCCGGTCTTGTTTTAGGAATGTCAGCTCACTAGTCATACTGCGAAAACAGAAGATATGTGTGGGACATTTTGTTGTTGAAATCAATCAACTGCTGTTTATTCTCGACTTCTGAAGAGTCGCCTTTCTAATATACAAATTACGTAATCATCCACATCTGGAATTTTTTCCACCACAAAACGACAATGAAGATCTGTTCAGAAGAGATGCTTGCAAATCCGGTGCGTGTTCTGCAGTAGCAATTCCGTTTTGCCGTTTAATCTGTCAACCAGATCAAAGAAATTTCTGCAAGCAATTTTTAGTGTTCTTCGACAGGGTACCAACAATTACGAATTAAATATATAAATTCATCTTCTTGTACTTTTGAATAATTCTCATTTTAATATACAACCGTAAAATACGTTTGAAATTTGTGAAATGTAATATCAGACTTTCACCACGTTTTCACATGTAGTTTTCAAAATTGAAAGCATTTCACTTTAAAATTTTGGGCTTTTGTTTAATGTAGTTTCATTAATAATTTATGTGTCTAATTATAATAACCAACGTAACATGATCTAAAATCTAGCAAGGGCACGGTTTCTCTGCTTGTTTTAGATTATACTTATTTTTCTTAAATGATTGGTTCAGAAGAGCCCTTATCACACTTCAGAATCCAACTGATGAGGTGCCATTACAGTTCCAAATTCAAGAGTTCTTTCAGCCGTCATGCTAGTGTGCAACAATATTAGAATAACGAGGGACGCACGCAACCACGCAAACACGCAATCACGCACAGAAACACTTAAACACGCGCAGTGGTTACTGAGATTTTTTCATGATAAGGTGGTTGAAAGGTGTCCAAAATTTAAGTGTGACCTTTTAAATTCGAATTTCTTTCTTGAATGATTGTTTGCTCTGTGGATGTTATATTCACTGTAATTAACCGAATTACAAGGGTATGAGCCACAGGCTTTCGTTAGAAACAAAATTTCTTCAGTTAGACAAATTCCCTGCATTATAGGGAACAAGAAGTATTATAACCGTGTTCTTAACAGCATACCACTCTACCTCTCCGGACCCATAATATTTCATTTCTAACCCTCTTATTCTCTATCATTAAGATATATTTTTTTCTTAGTTTTACACCTCTTCTTAGGTCTTCCAAACGATCTCTGCCGTTAGTTTTGCATACAAGAACCGGTATGCATGTATCTTCTCTCCTGAGAGTGCTACATTCCCACCCCATCTTACACTTCCAGAAATGATTAACCTAATCATGTTTGATTAGAAGTATAGGTAATAAACTCCTCACTGTGCAGTTTTTCAAGCAACTTGTAATTTTCTGTCTCCCCTAGGACCGCAGATCTACCTCAGCACTCTATTCTCAAACACCCTATTCATTGCTCTTCCTACTGTATGACAGACCAAGCTGCTCAGCTGTGCAAAGCAACAGGAAAAGTTTTAAATTTTTATTTATATTAAAATTTCGGATAAGGAGGGAGAAGACGAAAGATTCTTAATCGAATTTTAAGCAGCACTTCGCGAATTTAGTCTTTTCCAAATTTATTCTTGCCTGAAAATTTTATTCTTAGTGGTGTTTAAAAATCAATGTCACTTTTTTCCAACCAAAGGTTGTAAAAAAACTTCAGAACTGGAGTACTTTCTTTCGTACGTTCTATACATATGGTAACGATACATTTTTAATTTTAATTTTTTTAAATGTTTGGCATCCTGAAGTGTTTAACACATATATAAATAAATAAATAAATATATATGTATAATAATATATTTTGTAACCATATACACTACAATGTGCTCATTTTCCCGGTCTTCATTGTAAGAGATTAAGACTAAACCATCTGTACGGTATAGATTTTCTTAATGTTTAATGTGGCTGTTTCACCTGCCTGGTTCAAGTGAAAGAGAATTGGCAATGTAAGGTGAAATGTTAATGGCCGTGGTTGTTTAAGGTACAAGCCACGAAATATCTCAATCAGCGTAGCCGTCTTATTGTCGAGATGCAAAAAGGGCACATTTCAAATACGAAGTAATAAGCTGACCAGGACGTGAATTTGTCATAAATTTCTTTCTGGAAGACGGGAATATTTGGGTACTTCACAACTTCATTCCCCCAGACATGATATAATGACCGGCAGAAGGTCACGGTCGGAACCTTTGTTGACATTTCGTAGTTTTCACTAATGCCAAGCCTGTGCTGCATGGGTGAATAATACACCGTAGGCATTAAATTTTGCGTAAAACAAATAATCTCTTCTTGTCCTTCACTTGGCCGTTTATTTGACCTCAGAACGCTAATTTATAGTCGTCTCAGTAATTCCTACAACTGGCACCGGTAGGAGAAGAGAATATCCAGGTGAAGAAACGATTAATTCTCAGCAGAATTTTAGAATAAATGAAGGAGACTTTTATGCTTCAAGCATTACAATTAAAAGACCCTTTTCAGGAGGCGCCGTATCGAATCTCGGCTCAAGGACTGGCTATCCTGACTGGTGTTTTTCTTGGTTTCTGTCAGTCCCCTTCCTGTCAATTCCACGAAATGATCTTAAAGCCTGCTGCAGTAATTTAATTGGGAGTTTGCATTAGTTGCAGTTCATGCAAATCCTACCGTACTGTATTTGATGGTACTGATAAGTCTCAGCGCATCTCACGATGTAGTGGTTACTGTAAACTTACCATATTTGTAAGGTCCTGTGTTCAATTCTCAGCTCGTAGACTGAAAATTTGACTGCATTTCCTCAGGGTTTCCAGACGCCTGCTGAAGTGATACTATACGAATTGTGGTCACAGTCTTCTGCTTCATGAACTTGCAAGCGACGCTATACGATGCATGCACATGTCGCAACTCTTCGTTGAATAACCTCATTCAGAATGTGAATTGATTGTTAAAGTAAAAATAGTTTGATTGTTTTTCTCTTCTGTATCTTTTCACTTCATAAATATTACTAGTTAATATACCTAATTTCATTGCGCGAAGTAATTAAGCCAGTTGTTAATCATTTGTGGTGATTAGGGAAATCTATTCTAATTTAACACCGAACAGGTTTTTATCCTCGTATTCACAAAATAATCATTGCGCCTTACCAAACCGTGTATTCATACACACAAGTGAGCCAGCACGTAAAATTTCCTCAAGTTACTGCACAGGAACATCAGTCATTATAATATATAAGTCTATTCAAAATCTTACTCAAGATGTATACAAAGAAAATATGAATGAAGCCGTGATTTGATTTGAAACTGATTTAAAATTTTGCTATTCCCAGGCAGGTTGCAGAAATTGGCTAAGTTTATATTCCTGCAGTTTTATTTATATTAATCCTCGTAGATAACAAGAGTAATATTTTTTATACACTTTTGCACAGATTGAGCTAGTTGTGTATGATTTGCTTTGAAAAACTTTCCCACTGTTGTAACAAGGCCAGACACGTTTAAAATTTCTAGGAATGCCCTTCACGTGGAGGATATAGATAGAATATAGAGGTTTAACTTATTCTCTAAAGATATTTTCCCAAGAAGTCATACGAACTGGAATAACCCTTTCGATGAACGTTTATTCAAGTGACAGTCGCGAGTAAGCTTATCTACTTTATTCAAAATATTTTGTTTTTAGTGACATATTGTCCTAGCTCTGTCTATAGGTTCTAAACATCTGTTGTAATATGAGATGAGCATCTAAATTGAAGGTAAATTGAAAAGCTAAGTGTAAGTTTTCTAGAGACCTTGGTAATCAGTGCTGGTACTTTGCGTCTGAAAATTTCTGGGAAAAATTTTACCTTCTTTGTTTACGTCCATGGTGAACTGGACTGAAGGTGATGAAAAAGAACGTATGTAAAATCTCCCGCCAATGTAGCCAGACTGCAAATAAGTATTATGCGTATTGGGCTACATAAAATATTCTGGAAAAGTGGTCAGACTATAAATATATATATATTGTGCATCCTGGATCATGTAAATTGTCGTTGCCATATGGCCAGACTACAAACGCATATTGTGCGTATTGGATCATGTAAATTATCCTGGCCATGTGGCCAGACTACAAACATATATTTCGCACATTGGATCATTTAAATTTTACTGGCCATGTGGACCGAATACCAAAGTGCATAATACATTTTCAGTCACGTAAAATACCCTGACCGTGTTGCCAGACTACAAATATACGGGCATATTGGACCGTCTAAAGTAGAGGTATAAATTAGTAAATTTATATGAATTTCAAAATTTTGTTTTATTTTTAAATCGATGGAATAATCATATTGCAGAAGCTTAGAATCGCTAACGGACCAACATATTATATGTATTTTATGGAATTCAGGCGCCCGTTAACATTTTCAAAAACTTCCGCCAGTAAACTTTTCCATGATATTGTACAATGCACTCCACACTCATAAAAACTTCAAAAATAAGTTTTAATGTAAACTTTCCCTCTACGTATAAGACGAGAAGGCATTCTTCTTCTTCTTCTTCTTCTTCTTCTTCTTCTTCTTCGAGTTTTCCTAACATAATGTTATGTACATTTAAAACTTTTTAAATGTATGGTAACATTTTCGCCAATTTTCTTCGCTTTGATTCGACGGTTATAATAATATGAAATGAAAGATACAAATTTTGAAACTCCTCGTTATTTACTTTTTATATACTGCTGTTACGTCGTCTCTTTCGACAGAAATTTCTCCCCCGAAATTCGTTGTAAAAAATGATAGCTTGAAGAAGAAATTTTATTTCTGTTGCTATTATAAGTATATAAACATTTAGACTATCACAAAGTTGACTGGTGAACAGTTGAAGTAACGTATGCAGTTGAAGTAACGTATGCAGTTGAAGAAGATTTCTGTGCAACGTCACAGTCCTTTTGTCAAATAAACCTGGAAAGAAGCTGCTTTTGCCAAAGTACATACGGACTATACAGTTTAAAGACAGTACAGAAATTTTTGAGAAGTAACCTAAGCTTCTGTTCCCACGTGTGTCATAATTTGACGTAAAATTCCGGTTGTCAATGCCCATATTTAGGTCTTAAGAAGCCTTATTGTTTAGTCCGGTGGTGCTAACTAAACCCTCTGAAGAAGAAACATAGCTGTTTTATATAAGGACTCAGTGCCTACCGCCCAGGAAACACTGTAAATCTCGGTTATACAAAATCAGTCTCTTAATGTTGGATAATGGAAATGTTGCTGTTTGTTCTGACAGCCGTAAAAAACACAAACGCAATGTGAGCACCTTGTAGAATTTTTTAATGCTAAAACTATTGTTACGTCAAGTAACCAATACTCTTTAAGAGGGTTGAATTTCTTCATTTTCCCCCCTTCCTTTAGGTTCATGAAACTTACTTTCAAATTTTTGATAAGAAAACGTCCTTTCCAATCCATAAAGAAATCTACCATTCGGCACTGCAAAACAAGTGTCGTCTAATGAAACACGATAAAGAAATAAGGGCTTAATTATCCATGTAAATTATTATTCTGAAACAATATTCTTCTTATGCATGAGTTATGTGTGTCGCATGAAGCAAAATTTACGTAAAAAATTTATTGATGCTAATTTTATTTGGATTTCGGGAAATCGAATATTTGAATTACCCCGAGTCTCAGCAAAACGAGGGGTCCTAAGAGTAGGAGGACTCAACTTGGGCTAATTTGCTACTCTTCTGTTACAAGAACTACTTACACTTCATATTCATATTTACATTTTGACTGCGTCGAAGATCACGTGCCGAAAAATTTGAAATTTTCACTTATTTATAGTGTATTCACCGAAGGATGTCCATCGACTGCCACGTTCAAATTACATGTTTGCTCCACCAAGTACGACGCTCGGCATCGTTTTCACTCAACAAGCGCTTAGACTTGACTCACACTTTCAGATGACGAATTCCGAAGCTCGAGACGCAGTTTATCGCCAAGTAATACGCACACTCGCCAGAAAACTAGACCGCATTTCTTACTCACATGAATCGTAACTCTGTAAAATAGACCCATAATGTGGAAAGATACAAATTTCAATCCGGAGCTCTGACAGGCTCGACGCCCCTTAATGTGCTATGACCACAACTGCACGAAGAATTTGATGCAACCTTGACCGGTCTGCGGTCCCTCCATTTCACTCAGTTTCTTCTCCAACGATTTTAACCCTTTAAACGCCGAATTAACGCGGACAAAGTTGTCCTTCAGGGTCACGTGCGCTGCAGAAAGGTCCGAGACGAAGTGAACAGCTGTGTGATGCGCTCTGTTTTTAGATCAGAGCAAAAGTTAACACAGTCTTATTCAGATCCTGCATAAATGTGATTTACTGCCGATTATCCCAGTTTATTATCCCAACACAGAAAACCTGTAGACAGTCCAGCTGCAGTATTTGGCCTGTCTTTTAGAAGTACGTTACCACCAAATACGTGTGTCCTTTTCCTGTCCCTCCCAAACAAGTATGTATACAGATGACGAATTTTCATGAAGCTGATATTAGTATCAAACTATGACAGATTATCCAGAAATGGTATCTTTCAAAGCCCTGTAATCTATTCCTGCATATCAGCCATGCCAAAATCTGAGGTTTAACTGACACTATCAAGCTTAATGAAAATCTGTGAATACTCTTGTGAAGAGAACAGAGAAGAGAGTATGAAGGGACGTATTTCGTAACGAGTTGTGTTTTTTGTCATACGGAGTCTCTATTTAGCTCTCAATGTGATAACTGACGAACGTTTTTGTGGGAATGTGAAGTTTGCGGTGAAGCTGGAATTTGGAAACACCCATTAGGCTTTGCACAAATCTTTGTCTTTCATTGCTCCCTGCAATGCAGAATTAGTGGGCTTCTGTGATTAACATTGTCTCTGCATATTTGTGGGTATTCCATTTCAACTCTTGAAGTAGCTGGCCGATGATTCACGAAATATAGTGTAACGATAATAGTAGATGGTACTCCAATGCCGTACTTTTCATTTCTCTAAAATCTGTAATAAACCAGGTGACTGACCGGCGTATTTTTGTGGCGGCGGCGACACTACCTTCACTGACACCCAATTTCGGAAATTACCCACAGTCATGTACTGTGCGAAAATAAGCAAAAATTATTACAGTAAGTTTTTTGTAGAATGTAAAATAATAACAAGGGGTTTTCGGTTTTAGAGCCATACCTAATGAATCATAATTCATGTTCCAATAGTTATTGGACCCAAACACATGGAATTTGGTACGGAGAGTGACTATAAACTGGGTCCTGCCGACGTATTATATACACTTCTTAAGCGAACAATTACAGAATTGACGACGATGCAAATATCGAGACTATAGCCTATAGCCTATAGCCTATAGCCTATACACCTACCATACGTGTAAAAATATGTATTTAGTGACAAGTTATTCACAAAATAAGACTGATGTTATTAATAGACACATAAATCTCTCTTATGATTTTGCACCTTGCATTTTGATACAATCACGCAATATAAATCAAAGAAATGTACACTTTTCAAATTAATGCTTTAATTAGATTTTTGGCGTCTTCTGCATGTTTCGAACATCACGGTTTCATCATCAGGAAGAGAGTTCTTGGAGACAGTTTTTTTTTTTTATTTTGCAAGTGGAAGGGTGTGTTCGAACACAATCTTCCATCTGCCAGATACTTACATAAATGCATGAAAATCGTAACACACAAAAACTGCGTGTACTGTCTTCCTAATGATGAACACGTGATGTTAGAAACATGCAGAATTAAAGCATTAATTTGAAAAGTGTGCATTTCGTTGCTTTTTGTTGCATAAATATACAGCTATATTTATGAATAAAATAAACCCATGTGTACATAAGAAGTAGTAGGCTTGTGAGTTCTGTTCGAATTTATTGCCTAATTTTTAAATTTATAGTCAGTAAAACAAGTAACTATGACTGTGAACCCGCAGATTTATTTTGTTTCCTTCTTCGCTACAACAAAACTGGGCCTGGAGTCTACACACGCTCCTCTCCAATGCCGCAGAAAGTAACGTAGGTGAAACGACGCAGTCACTGCTCACTGCCAACCGGTACAGAGGTGAACATACAGGTACAGATTTTCCCCTCTGCTTCTTTACGGCAATTTGCATTCACATAGTGAAAAATTTACCTTCTCTTAGACCCCACAGTTAAATAACCATACAGCAAAGAATTAATTAATTAATTAATTTAAACTGACCGTAACACCACAAACGAATAAGACGCCTATCGGTTTGTGTGAAGAACGAAATTGAAATTTGACTCACACGAACATTTTTATTTAGTGTGAAAATTATTTAAATATATTAACCGAATGTTATAAAATTTTATTACACTGGGAAATTTATTACTTTAAGTCAGTCGGCTGAATACCAACATTTGCTGTGAGCTGTTGGTCTCTTCTGACTGCACGTTAAGATCGACACAAAAAGTCAGCCAACCTCTTTCCTTCTCTTTACGTGCTGGATTAAAATCTTGGCTCAGAGACTGACACACTTGAGATATAGCTTTCGGTCTCTCGTAATAAATTCCTGAATGCCAATTAAACTATTTCCAAATCCTGTCCAATTCGCTATATAGAAAACATTACCTCTTTTGCATCTTTGTATTCTGAGTCACTGTCAGCGTTTTTAAGCGAATTATAACAAGTAAATAAAAAAATAAATAGGCTTGCTCCTCTTAATTTTTTGACGTGTTTCTTCGCTGACAGGAAACTTCTAGGTTTGTATTTTTACGCACAAGCAATGAAAGGATAATAAGCTTTAAGCTTCTCTCCTCTGTACAAAACTTGGAAGATTACGTCACGTGACTCTGTTCGACGGTAGAACGTATTCTCAGAAAACTGTTTTTCAAAGTGTCTTACTGATTAATTTTATATATAATTGCTGTAAAACAAAATATAAAATGAGAACGGGAATTCTTAACACATTCTTGGTGCTTTCATATACAACGGATATATGAAATTTTATGTCCTGCGACACGATTTGTGTAGCTGAAGAAAGGGAGCTGAATATAACGTCTCTGAAGAATTGACTGTGCAGTCTATAATTTTATCTTCATAAAAGCGCATTTATCTTTATTCTACTGAAAGACAGATCGATGCTTTATGAGAAATACGTGCGTATATGTTGTGTCAGTTATGCAGCACTCAACGTGCATTCGCCGTGTTACATCGTCGTCTATGTTTTGTGTGGCTGTACCATATTTTCCACATTATCGCATAAAGGGCAAAATCTTCGCAAAAAATGAGTTTGGATTTGCCCTGCATCTTTTTTCTACGACGTAGTTCTTCATGTAAAGAACCCGTTATTCTCGTCAGTGTTTTATGAAACATATTTTGTAGACAAAATCTCGTAAAATACAATAAAATCAAATTACAAAAAAAAAAACTTCAGCGGGAACCGACTTGTTCCGCGAGGACGGACGGACAGACATGGCAAGACTAATAATCGCGTTTCGCAATTTTGAGGGCGCGCCTAAAAAGTAAAAAGTGTTTTCCACGAACCAAAACTCTCAAAGACTCTTTTTAAACCCAGGCATTTTGGTTCTTTCTGCCTAATATAAAACTCTTTTAATCTAGACATTCCTTCTTATAATATTCGAAGTTGCCATGAAGGAAAACTAATCATGAGAGTGGATATTGTACTTGAAGAAAGCGTTGCTTAGAGTAAAGAACTTGAGTGGAATGACCGTGGAAGAACCAAGGACTTCTGAGTTGGAATACTAGTCTAATCTTGCCGGAATTCAAATCCTACCAGATAGGAACAAACACGTTGCGATATTTTCTAATATTCTTATTTAAAAGCAATTCATTGTTTTGCAATATTATTCACCTCACAGACTTAGTTTCCTGACTGACTTGTTATTTGTCTCATGACTGACTTTTAGGGTGAAATAGAACGCATTTTGTCATGGTCACGGCCACCATAAACAACTTTGCCGCCCCATTCGGAGCTCGGGCGACAAGAAAATATATCTCCTCGTATTTAGGATGGAAGTACTTTATTCCTGTTTCCTGACTTTCCTTCAAAACTATGCATCCCTTGGCGACCGCCAGTGCACCAAGGAGTTTGGGACAGCCGTGTATAAAGTGAAGTCACACACACACACTTCACTACTCTAATAAGTATTATTGCAATTCAAGGAGTCGAATTAATGTAATAGATGTACAAGTAGGACACCAGAAATAGACGATATTAGTAAATATATTTTTTTAATATTTTGTTGACCGTGCATCTCGATATATCCGTGTAATGAAAACCAACTTGATGTAATATTTATCTTCATTTTATTTTGTCAGTCAGCCTCTACATGTTTCGGGGATACTTGTAGGCCATCATCAGGAGGTATACTGCGTATATACAACAATTGGTACGTGTTGTGCTTTTCAGTTGACTGTCTGTTGGGCCGCCAACAGACAGTCATCTAAAAAGCACGACACGTACTAATTGTTTTATATATATACCTATACCTCATGATGATGGGCTACAAATATGCCCGAAACATGTAGAGGTTGACTGACGAAATAAACTGAGGACAAATAGTGCATAAAGTTGGTTTCATTACAGGGATTAGTCAATATCTTTATCAACCAATAAAATCCGTGGTAAGTGTATTTAGTAAATATTCATAGTCGTTCTAAAGATCAAGAAATTCTTTCCTGTGTGAAAATGTAAATTGTATGAGCATGTCCACCATTGGGCGCTACACTTGAAGAACAAAATCGAGACCAAATTCACATTAAATATGTCTTACTAACGTCCACCCATTTGCTCCTAAGACTTGAAAGCGGATTTGTGTCTGGAGATTTTCAGTTAACATCGTGTTTTTCCTTTAAGTTGTTTCACTCAAAGATTAAATTTTTAGTAATTAATTTAATAAGAAAATGCCTTCGTCTTCAATTAACCGTCTGCTTCGGCATAGAACACATAAACTCTGCATTAAGTATCGTGTGTATTTGAACTGCGTGTTTATACATCACATGGAACCAACTCATTGTTAGATACACACACACACACACACACACACACACACACACATGAATTATATAACAGACGGATAGAGGTGCCGTTCCAAATCCTATTCATACAGTGTTAAATGGGTTGTGGACATAACTGTAGGAGATTATTTCCTAAGTCTTTGTGCTCACAAATGTTCATATAAGCATGTGTTTGATTTTGAACAGTTACCGAATTACGTCCGCCTGAAACTTAAAAGAGAGGGGAGGGTTACTGAAAAGAAATGAATGGAATAATATAGAGACATATTGTCTGATAAATTAAGGTATAAATTTAACTTCATGAAAGGAACTGCCTTTTGTTTACTCTGACCTGTACATGAAGCATATTTTCGTAATCCCCAGCCTTCGCCACAGTGCAACATACCGGTCCGTTGTGAATAGTGCGCTTAAATTGCAGAGATTATCCTGGAATTAGTTGACGTCGGCCGCCCTTTGTTCAAGTAAGCATAGCTTATAGTAACGCTACATGAGTTGTAAGCGTAGTTCACTTTATTGCGTTTACGACAATTAGAAAACACCCACAGCAAAATAACCGTTGAGAACAGGATCCAAGGTGATAGAAAATGTGTGAACACAAAGACCTAGGAGATAATCTCTTAAGGTATTGCCCACAACACAGGAAACACATGTATATCACTTTTACTTCAGCTTAAGTATTAGCCACAATTTTGATTTTTTACTTAAATATGGCTTGTTGTCCCAAAATACACATATATACGATAGTATACAAGGGAAGAACGAGAAAGGAAAAATCGAAGAATATAGGAGGGATATATATATTTCTTGAACCGCGCGAAGTAATATGAGTATTTCTGTGGGTCTTCCGATTTGCGAAATAAATCCAGGCTAAGTTACAGACCGTAGGCAAATATATCGTTCATAGCATAAAAGGTTGATTAAGTCGTGTATTCTTTTCTTTTCCGCTGTCATCAGTACAAACTTTTACGTCTCCTGTACTGCTGACAAGATGAGCCATTCAGCGAAAGAGGCTAAAAGTTGAAGATTTTGGGAGAATATTTCTATGGCTATTTACTTTCTTGTTTGCAGAAAGGTACATAACACGGTAGTTTCGGTAGTTTCAACAATTCAGCTTCTAAACTCAAAAGACTTACGAAAGGATAGGTTAAGTTTGAAGTAATGATAAGAATGTGCTTCACAATGCGAACACTTTGTACCCCGGTGATGAATTCCTAATGTCATAACCGTAATATCTGATGAATACAATGGATACACTACAAGTTTCGAATAACTTATGGAAGTAATTACAACATATTTTTGTCATTTTGTATTTATATGAGTCATCCCCCATCCTGTTGTCACTTGGACAATATTTTGGATTCATGGAATGTAGAAATGTACGGGGGTGTGTTTGTGGGGGGGGGGGGTGTTGGGTGTATGACAGTGAATTGGGCAATTTCTCGGTTTTCTTACTTTTGACCCTAGATCAGACTGTATGTTTTTATTTTATTAGTAGTAATTGCTGTGAAAATGCAACGTGTAAATCGCATTAGTGTGTTGCCACATTACGTACACAATGCAGCTATTTCTTTGGACTGTCTGGCTGTGAAAAATATCCTGTAACAAGCTCGCCAATGCACGTCTTTTGAAAAATATTTTTATAGGCAATATATATTCTGCTGTCTCTATAAATTTTTCAAAAATGATGTTAATGTACAGATATTAAAATATACAGTTTTCATGAAGAACATGAATGTGTAAAATATAAAGTAACAACATGGCGAACATATGAAACGTTTCCTTGGATTTCAGTAGGGTGTCAATAAGTAAATAAACGCAGCACCTAGACAAAGAAATTTCGGTACGAATATTAATCATAAACATAATGAGGGACAAGTTACGGTTTATTTTTTGCAAATAAACAAAGTGCAACATTGAAGTTGGCCTTACAGATTTCCTGTATAATGAATCTCTTCTTTAGTAAACTGGGTTAAAAACAGCAGTACACAAGTAGATACAGAGGACTGTATATCTGGGAATGTATATATATAAAATAAGGGCGATGTTATGTAGTAGCATTAGGATTCTTAGTAGAGTAGTTTATGGTTCTTAGGAGCTGGGCCATGCAAATAAATGCCTCCCCCCATGACCTGGTTCAAATGAGGCAGGAGTAAATTCATCGTCAACTGCAAGGCTGTAATTCTGTGTTTGACTTTGTGGCATAAAATGGAGAGCGATCTAAAATATTAAACTATGATTGATATATTACTAAATTGCAGTCACAATTTAATAAGGGTACTGTGTTGTACCAGACGTCTAGTACTGAAGTGAATTCAATCATAAATTTGGTGCCGGAAGGAGCGTAGCTTCGTTGAATACGAGTATATCTGTACAGGTAGTTTTAATTTGAACCGCTCGACTTGTTTTTGTTCAGTCAGAGTATCTTTAGAATCATGTAATTATGTTGGGTCAGATTTTTGAATATAAAATATTCCACATTAAATAGTAAATAGCATAATCACTCTATCAAAAGTACAGAAATACGGATAGTGTACCAATATAATAAATGTAAAACTGTAGAGCATTTTTGTTCCATAGTATGCGGAATGTTGTGGGCCAGGTAGCTCAGTCGGTATAGCGACTGACTAAGGACTGGACGGTCCGGGATCGAATCCCGGTGGGGACGAGATTTTCCATCCGTCCAGACCGGCCCTGGGGCCCACCTAGCCCCCTGTAAAATGGGTACCGGTTCTTTCCCGGGGGTAAAGTGCGGCCGGGGCGTGCTGCTGACCACTCACTCCCTTCTAGTGCCGCGGTCATGGAAGAGTAGAGCTATAACTCTACCTACCATCTGGGCCACACCGGGCCTGTAACGGGAGCATTTTAGCTTTTTTTATTACGCGGAATATTATTCAGACCTAAGGGAGAGGAAGTGTAAGGCATACATAGTAAACTGTATTATCGGTAGCTCCATAAGTGTCACTGTCCACGAAGTTTTATTATATGCATGAAACACGAAGGGGAAAATGGGTGGTGCATGTACAGACATAGGAAAAATTTTAAACTTAAGGCTCTGAGGTACTGTAGTTGGAAATTCTAAAGTGAAAATATCACTTTCGAACAACAGATGTAATAATAATAATAATAATAATCTACAGCTTGGCCAAAGGCTTACGAAGTCTTCGCAGAAACAACTGGGCATAAACTAGCCATACAAGATCCGGTCATTAATACTAGTAATTGTAAGAAGCGTATTTGCAGGATCCGAATATTAGTAATAATATCTGCAAAAAATGCCTACAGAAATTGAAAAAAATTAAAATATAACCGGTGCATGTCAATTGTTAAGTCTGGGTAATTACAACCATCATCACAATCAAGTAGCCAACATTGTCCATCAAGAATTGGCTATCAAATATGGATTGTCATTGGGCTCAACAATATCATATTATAAATACGAGCCACATTCCGTGTTACAGAACTGCAGCTATAAAACATAATGTATCAAGCCCATCGAACTGTCCCTAAAATTAGATAGAAAATAAACAGGTAAGTTGATATATATTATATTCGGTATAATTACAACTCTAATCGGTCTACAGCTTAACGAATTTTTCTCGCTTCGTGATATTGGCAAAACTTGCCTGATTCTTGTAGCGTGAAGTGGAAAGCTTTTTGAATTATCCATGTTAATTTCATCCGCCCAGCAATTTGTGATTCAGAGTTGCAATTTTTTTCTTGAAGGAAGGTGAGCATTGCTGCTGAGCTATTTGCCCGATTATAGGACTGTATAGTATTAATATAGTAACTCGTGTTATTAGTTGTAGGATAGAGACACATTTTGTGCCCGCGTTTTCAGGCATCACCTTTTGGTTAGCCTTTGTGACTGTTACTGCCACCTCTTGAGGTAGTTTGGTATAAGCTGCTTGGTCGTTCTGTTGTCTCTCAGGTTCAATTTCGTTGGGTACAAAATATTTGGTCCGCCTTAGCTTGGATCCAAATCTGGAAGACACCCGAATAAAAAAATGTTTTCCAACATCGACAAAACGAACAAACAGTGGTGAAAGCAATCTGATATGTACAAGAACAGAAGAGAGGTCTATTGTTACAAGAGCAGAAGAGAGGTCTATTGTTACAAGAACAGAAGAGAGGTCTATTGTTACAAGTGCAGAAGAGAGGTCTATTGTTACAAGAGTAGAAGAGAGGTCTATTGTTACAAGAGCAGAAGAGAGATCTATTGTTACAAGAACAGAAGAGAGGTCTATTGTTACAAGAACAGAAGAGAGGTCTATTGTTACAAGAGCAGAAGAGAGGTCTATTGTTACAAGTGCAGAAGAGAGGTCTATTGTTACAAGAAAATCGCCAAAAAATAAGAGTGTGTTTTTTGTTTCTCAAAATATGACAATGCCAAATATATGAAGAGAGGCGTCTGGGTGTGAGGTTACAAGGTATGTAATGTCTGGTACCACGTAACATGCGTCGTTGCAAAAGGCACGAGGTGGATGCCAATGAAAAGATTTGTATAAACAAAGTGATCGGAACTGAAACTATGAAGGCATATTTTCGGTCAATTGTAAGGATCTCTCTGCTTTTATAATAATTACACTCTCAAAAATTTTCATATGGAAAAGAATCTGACGTGTTCACCAAGCTACACTAAACATGCCCCGCACTGATACTTTATCTTGTTCATGTATTTTACCCATTGAAGCGTGTTGTGTCCGAAATTATCGCAAATTTACCACCTTATCAGTATACTTGACAAAATCATCAAAGCAGCACAACAGGTGGTGCAGTCCCTAACATCACAACATTAGCAGCATCATCGTCGAGACGCTCCAGAAGTAGAGAGACTTAAAACCAGAACTTATAACAATACGACACCTGAAAACGGCTTGTATAAGAGCATTGGTACTAGGCAAAATGGCTATTATTTCAAAGCGATTACACGAAAGACTAAAATTGCTTAGTCTCCGCCTTACTCTATATGTTCTAATGCAAAAAGCAGTGATACTTAATACATGGCGTATAGTTAGAAAGTTTTTGGCAGAACATTGAATAAGAAGTACTTGGTCAGTACTCTTTTGACAAGCAGCTAAACTGCTATGAAGTAATGAAAATAGATGATGATGATGATAACAATAAATGCAAGGCACTAAGCATCGAAACGGCAGAAAAATGGTAGACACATACACATACTCACACATAGACATACACACATACACATACACACACACATACAAACACACACACATACACATACACACACATACAAACACACACACATACACACATACACTTACACACACGTACATACACACCCAAACCAGTACGTGAAAATGAAGATGTGGCAACGATGTTGAACCAAAAAATACCCACAAATAGAGAAGCTACGGCAAATAGATCAGATATACTAATTAAAAACGAAGAAGAGAAAGCACGCATACTGATAGGTGTGGCAATACCACCGAACAGTAGTGTCACGCAAAAGGATGCAGAAAAAATTCTATAATATGAGAGTTCATATGTAGAGGTACAACGAATGCAAAATATAAAATGTTTGATTTGACGGGGAACAATTGGAGCTATTGGAATAATAACAAAAGGTTAAAAGAAAGATTTAAAACAGAACTTTGAAAACATTCAATAGATTGTCTACACAATACAGATGTACTTGGAACATCTCACAAACACACACACAATACGGAAAGTACTGCAGTCTGAAACTTGAACCCAGAGCAGTGGGGATCAACTTTGGTTAAAGAGCAGAGGTATCAGGAGGAAAATCCAGTAACAAGAGACGTGATAATGATGATGTTGATGATGATAATGATAATAATAATAATAATAATGTGGGTTTTAAAAACATATGATAAAAATATGTGGATTGAATTCGAGTGGTTTAGAGGACTTCCACTGGTGGTCCTCCGAAAGCAAGGTAAAGAGAAATATTGTTACATACAAAGAGGAAATACTTTAACTATCTGAATTACTTTCTTGTATGCAGTTAATTCTCTGAGACCTGCAATAATAATGACGTGTCTAGCCAATAGAATACCGTGCGGGTAAGACAAAATAAGCCTGAGGATGACTAATCTATAGTCGAAACATGTAGCCTTATAATTACCTTGAGTAATACAGTGATTGTGCTGACGTACACTATTTAATGTTATATTACGTTACAAGCACATCGTGATGCTTCCATTCAAATTTGCTGCTAGTCAAGCCAAATATATCTACCTATATAAGATCTTACGAACAAAAGTCCAGAGATGCTGTGCCAACATTTATTTCAACCAACAATGTCTCAAACAGGGCGTTATTCCAAAGTACGCTCAGATTAAAGTCCCCTACACCTCTCCCGCCTCAATAATCAGGCAAAAGAATATGCAAATAACCCGTATTAGAGAAGAAATAAAATTCCTTTACAAAAAGAAAGACAAACTAAACGAATCTCTATACAAAGCCCACTACAAGCGGCCATGGAATGGGGGAAATGTTGGGACCCAATCCGTGATAGCGTACACAACACCATTAACCTGGAATCCGAGAGTAAATACAGACTCCTAGAAAACAAAATCGTCCGACTAAAAGGAACACAGGAAGAAAAGTTAGGCAGTAATCATAAATTCTATCCAAGGGCGATAAACCAAACTGATATCAAATTCACTAACGAAGAACTCACATTACTGAACAAAGGCCTAAAATACAACCTAGGCCATAAACACAAACACTGGATCAGAGACCTTGGCCTTGAAGCAGAATGTGCTATCACCCTCCTACCCCCAGAAGAGCAAGACCACACAAGGTACCAAGTGGCAAAACAATTGAAAAACTCCAAACCCAACAAATCTCACATGGAAGATGCAACTTGAGGAAATATTCTGAAGAACTGAAAATCTTAAACTTGATCAAAGACAAGTTACTTAGAAATAAGGCCCTAGTAACAAAAGCCGACAGAGGTAGTTCAGTAGCAATAATTTACCAAAAAGAGTACGAACAAAAAGTGTCAGACTTTTATCTCAAATAACGGAGCGGATGAAATAAGCGGAAATATCACAGCTAAATTCCAGAAAGACCTTAGAAGCACCATAAGTAACTGCAAACTACTAATAGATACAGAAAACAAGGGCAGATTTATCAACTAAACCCTGAAACCCCATTTTTGAGAGGACTAATTAAAGTACATAAAGCTGGCACACCCATTCGCCCAGTCGTCAACTACAAAAATGTTCCCTCATGTAAATTAGCTAAGATGCTCACAGGCATTTTAAAATCGTATCTTCCCCTGCCCAATGTATACAACGTCCAAAATTCGGTCCAACTAATGAAAGATCTATCACAGATATCTTTCGTTCCGGAGTTAAAGTTATCATCATTAGATATTTCAAACATGTACGAGTATACCAATATCCCCACTAAAGACCTAATAGGCATCATCGACACCTTATGCAGGAAACCTAACCTAGAAGATAAGTTAATAAGAGAAATCTTAACAATAACCAGACTAATCATCACGCAGAACTACTTTAGCTCCCAGGGAAAAACATATTTACAAGGCAATGGACTGGCAATGGGTACTCCCACATCTTCTATTCTCTCCGAGATCTACTTAAAATTTTTGGAAAACACAAAGATTTACGATATCCTAAAAGAAGCAAGAATATACGGATATTTTAGGTACGTGGATGATATACTCATCATCTACAATGAAAACATAACTGATACTGAACACGTCCTCAGTTCGTTCAATGACATAACACCGAGCCTAAACTTCACACTGGAGCGGGAACAAGAAAATAAGTTGAATTTCCTAGACCTCTCAATAATACAAACCGCAGATAAATTACCTTTTGACATATACAGGAAACCAACCACTTCAGACATCATCATTCCCAACGATTCTTGTCATCCAACAGAACAGAAACTAGCAGCCATCAGATACTTCACAAATAGAATAAACACATACGATCTCGATTTCACGAGAAAACAGATAGAAACAAATATTGTGAAACAGATCATCCGCAATAATAAATTCGACACAGCTATCTTAAACAGATTCAACACTGGCAAAACAAAACGAGAAAAGGACAACCGACAAAAAAGATTGGCCAAGTTTACATATATCGGGAAAGAAAGAAGACAGGTCACGAAGCTTTTCAAAAATACAAACGTAAAAGTGGCCTACATGACCAAAAACAATTTAGAAAAACTCCTAAAACCACAATATACCCCACAGTCCAACAGATGTGAGAAAAATGGAGTTTACCAACTTGAGTGTCTCACATTCCACAAAATATACACAGGTCAGACCGGCAGTCCTTTCCATATAAGGTTCCTCGAACATTACAACGATTTTAAATATGCAAACAACAGATCTTCATTTGCGCAGCATATCCTTAACGAAGGCCACTCTTTCGGTCCAATGAACGACATAATGAACATAGTTCACTTCGCGAGAAAAGGAAAATTGCTTGATACCCTCGAGAAATTTTAAATTTACAGAGAGACCAAAAACGGAAACCAGATATACGATAGACTTGTCGTACAAAGTAAGCCGATATTTGAAACAATAGTGCAACATTCCCTTCACGGAGGGCAGCACCTATGAAGGCAGCAAAGACACCAACACACGTCACCCGCAAGGGCAGTACGTCGGAGAAGCCGTCCAAAGTGTGCGAAGTGATTGTAATACGTAGAACAACATAGCTATAGAACGACATATTACACAGTGGTTAATATTCAGTGCGAACGTATAGACACCTACGCTGAAGACTTCTTCTGGTCGCAAGGACTACATAAACAACGGAACCAAAAACTCAACACTTGTAAGTGTTTTTGTAATTTATTCAACAGATCTTGATTTCAAATCCGATACAACAAAAACTAATGTCAATTTCCATTTTTTTTCTTAGACGTCAAGAGAAAATCGTAAATGGAAGCTTAACCGTCCACTAACAACGTAACAATAGAAACAAGCAGCGTACCTTACCAGACAATACTATCCAATATTTCAGCGTGCGAGGTCATTTGATAAAACACCCACTCCCACGGAACAGCAACAAAGACGTACTCCGACGTCACCAGTAAATATACAGTATCCGACAGGTCCAAAAACAACCAGACGATAACGGGACTCATATTTGCAAATGGTGAACAGCATTACACCGTTAAGAATTTTGCTTATTCTAACTTTTTAGACATAATATGTATAATACATTTTACGAGACAAATGATTCAATTTCATGTATCCCACACCTGTAAGCACAATTTGCACGTCACGCCCTTTGAGACAAATGATTTAATTAGATGTACTCCATGGATGTA
>Ga0123354_10001567_pt1 | contig 28102 bp, 18 predicted proteins | sample TergutLab28metaG_2_FD_97872 | JGI IMG/M metagenome (GOLD analysis project Ga0123354, IMG submission 97872) | Labiotermes labralis P4 segment gut microbial communities from Petit-Saut dam, French Guiana - Lab288 P4 | ecosystem: Host-associated > Arthropoda: Insects > Digestive system > Gut ... | reverse complement strand
GAAGGTAAATGTAGGTTTCGATTGTAACGTGTGTTTAGGTTGTGAATTTCAGAGTTGGATTGGAAGAAATCTCTATTTTTAACTACAAAGACAAGCAGGGAGAAAATGTATTGTGATGGTAGTAAAAGTATTTGTAAGTGTTTAAATAGTTGTCAGCATGTATCGCGACTGCCGGAATTAGTAATAATTCTTATAATTCTTTTTTGAATTTTGAAATATGAAGTAAATGCATCAAAATCATATTCTTCCTATCTCTTCAGAATTGGTGTTTGAAGGTTCCTTAAATGTCCATTTAAATTAATGACTGTATGATCACACGGTTTGTGCAGTTTTGAATTGTTGTATAAATTATTTTGTCTGTAACTTCTAGACGCAGCATATCGTGAAGTTCCTGGAATTAATTGTGAAGGTTTTCTGCCAGTAAGAAATATTACTATGTCAGTCACTATTTGGTCAAATTGTGTACAAGCTGGGTTCCTACAATATAAAAAAATGTAAAATAAGGGTATTGTAAATAATTTCCAGATTCATTCTAGCCATTTAGACCACAGACCAGTTACCTATAATGCATGAATAAAACACTTCTAATATTATCCACTTAACAGGATATGTTGTATGTTAAAATGTTCCTTATATTCCTTCTTAAATTACAAATGAAAAGTTAGTAATATAAAACAAGAAAAGAAAGGGGTTCTGCCCAGAAAATTGACAGTACCAGTAGATATATGTGCCATATAATTACATACTGTGTGCACGTTGCTGGTTAGATACATCATTCTTAGAGGGGTGTGGGGAAAAACAGCCACTGTAATGACATATAGCACACACTGCAAGGGGAACAGTAAACTTCAGTTTGGGTAAAAGTCCTGAATAATTAAAAATAGTTAGAAATTAGGCAGTCCTTCGGCATCATTTTCCTTGTCTTATATAAATGCCACCTCAAGAAAGTTCACAGTTTGGACAAAATTTATGCTGCAAACTTCGGCTAGTTTTTCCCTGTAAGCTGCTGCCTCCATTATCAAAATGTTTGATTGTTACAACATTCTTTATTGTTAGGTTAAACTCATATTTTTGAGGTGCTCAGTCAACCAAACTGAGAATCATGACAAATACAGGACATCATTAGTAAGTTTGCCACATACTCAATATATATTCTTGTCTGATTTACCATGTGAATGAAGCTACTCTACTCTCAGATAAATTAAGTAATAATGAATATTCATTTTAATGTTACTGTCTTTCCTCCCATTTTGTGTAATATTATAGATGAAGTACTTTGTAGCTCGGCGCAAGTTCAAGGAGGCACTGAAGCCGTATGATGTAAAGGACGTGATAGAGCAGTACTCAGCAGGTCATGTTGACTTGCTTGGCCGTGTTAAGAACGTGCAACAGAGGTACTCCACACTGTATTCCCTGTTGGTTGCAGTCTGAAGAGAGTCTTGACCTGCGTGAACAGACCCATCCTCTGGAACCCCAACTGCATTTTACCACAACTGTTATGACTGCATTATTATCCGAGTATGCTGTTCGGTACAATTTGAGCAGATATTTAAAGATGTGCTTCCAAAATGTGAAAATCTTAACTCAAAATTAAAATATGTACAGTGATAAAAATGCCTCTTCCCATTATTGTCTATTTAGTGGAAGAGCTAACATCAGATTCTGCTGTCATACATGCCACTACTCGTTCATTCTGTTTGCCTAAATATGGATCATTTAGGAAGATAAAATAGAGCAAAAGTATTTGAAATATAGAACATTTGATCAGTCATGTAGTGTTCAGGAGAATTGTGATGAAAACACTGCATAATTATTATGTGAAATAGGGAAATGGCATAAGAAAGCAGAAATAATAAACACTGCAAAAGATAAATTCAATTGTTGAACTCAGTCACACTTAAATTTTATGTTATGCCATATATTATGATGTTCACGTAATGTTTGTATTCATTATTTGTTATAATTTATTCTATAAAATGAAATGTAAAGAACATAATTTTAAGTAATAAACATATTACAGCCAAGAATTGCTGTATTCTAATACTTCAGTTCTAAGAGGCATACCCATTCACTATCATAAATTTGATTAGAATTCAAACAGAACCAAAATTGGAGATAAAACTCCTTTCTGAATGATATTTTTTGTTGTGTTGTGGAGGATGGGTTCTGTTTTAGCATACCATGTGAGAGCTGATGTGTCCCAGTGATAACAGTAATGTGCCATATTCTCTGAACTCCAACAGCATACAATAAGTAACATTTTTTCCAAGAGATACCATTCAGTTCCTTACATTTTCACGCAGGTGCATTATTTATTTACTTTCCCACTGTTTATGTTCACCACTACTTTCTGAGATACCCACTGTTTCCCATGCTGTGAGCTCTGTCTTAACACTAATGGTGCTATATTTTCAGGGGAGGCATGAGTACACTTCTGGTCCATATAACTTTAGTAATTTTGTAGATATTTGCCAAGCAACATCAAATACCATTCTGTAAAATATTACTTATGGACATGTAACTTATTAATCTTCATGTTTGCACCATGCATCAATGATAATTAAACACTATTATCCAACTAATGCACAATATATAATATATAGATACAATTAAAATTATAAAATATTTAAAAGTGGATCACTTTTAAATATTTTATAATTTTAAATTTATCTACATATTATATATTGTGCTTTAGTTGGATGATAAAGTGTTTAATGTAACTTATTACTTCATGTCATATTACTCATGGCCATGCTACTTACTCTTACATCAAACGTTAGGTATGGTAATGTTATTTACTGTTCCATAAAACATTATTTATAGTCATGTGACTTACAGTTCCATAAAACATTACTTATGGTCAGGTAACTTATTTTCCATAAAACATTGCTTATAGACATTGCATTACTCTTCTGTAAGACATTACTTATGGTTATGTGACTTACTGTTCCATAAAACATTATTTAAAGCCATGTAACTAACTTTTCCTTAAAATGTTATGGTCATTGCTTTGCTGTTCTCTAAGAAATTGCTTATGGCCATGTGACATACTATTTCACAAACTGTTATACTTATGGTCATGTAACTTACTTTTCTATAAAACATTAGTTAAGTTCATTGCCTTACTGTTCTGTAAGACATTGTTTATGGTCATGTGACTTTCTGTTCCATAAAACTTTACTCATGATCTTATGTTTTTGTTGTTTGATGGTATTTCCTGTAACGAAACATTTCCTACTGGGATAGAACACAAAATCCAGAGTTTACAACCTCTCCCCTAGTTCCTTAGTTTTTCCTTGTGAATGTCACAATTCTCTTCTTCAGTCCTGTAGACATACCTTTTTAATTCTGCTGATTAAACTACACAGCTCTCCAAAACCAAAATCAGTGCTGCAGGACGCACTGTTGCAATGTTTTGCCTTGTACTTTGCAGTCTTAACTTTTCCTCAATAGTGTGTGCATTTCTTATGAAGTTTAATTGCCCTTACTTTATATATATATATATATATATATATATGTGCGTTAGTTTCTATTACTTCTACAATTGTCATCATTACAGTGATTTCTAGTAGTACTAAATGTTACTATGCTTCTGATGTCACAATGGCCTCTGCAATTTGGTAATTCTATTAGTGTTGCTTCCACATCATACACTCATGCACAATATTATTTAAGTGACATTTATATGAAGGTCGTATCAGGTGTCATCAAAATATGTCCATTGCTTATATAATTTACATATGCAGAAGTCAGATCTGACCATCCCTCTGTACATTCTTACCCTCCTCCCTCCCCCCTTCATTTTCTCCCAGTGTTGTGAAAAGAGTGCTAATAATATGTATGTACAGATTTGTAAAATTCATTGAAGCCAATGAGTATTGCTTGTTAAACATTTTAAGGGTTGTTAGGCAGGATGGCAGTTGCAGCTTTTATGGAGGATTAAGTCACTGGAAGTAAATATAATTAAACAGGTTACCAAAAGTTTCCAAGCAGTGGTAAATATTTTCAAATAAACTGCATTTAGTGTACGAAGAACATGGTGAAAATGCAATTACAAGTTCTGTAATTTGGCTTTCACTCCATAGCCAAATAACATCACATTCCCACTTTTACTCTTACTTAGACACTTTTCTCTCTCTGTCTGCCTCCATTCATCAATAAACATGGTGGCTACGATGTATATTGACATGTTGGTGCAACTTCAGGATGCAACAAACATTGGCATATATTTAAATTTTAGAAAGTGCGTTACTTATTTAACCATTCTTAAAGCTAGTTAAATATTTTTAGTCTGTTTTCCTTATTCAGTGAATGAAGATGGACGCATGGTGTATGTCCATTGTGTGCCATGTCTCCACAGTAGTGGATTTCATAATACTTAGTATGAACTTCATACTGTGCCAGTTCACTCCACAGTAATGCCTACACGTTTACTGTCAGTAATAAGAGCATGATCACTCTCCAAATTTGTGAGTTGGGAGTGACACTGTGCTACATAATGTATTTTTCTAATATTTTATATAGTGAAGTGCTTTGAAAATGTGTCTACATAATGTGACACAGGCCCTCTTCCAGTGGAAACTAAGGGTAATTGGATCACTGTGATTTCATGATGATTACTTTACATTTATTTATAATGTCACCCTAATGTTTGAGGTATTTGAAGCAAATTAAGCATATGAGGCCCTTCCCAGATGTTAAGTTTTAAGACAATTCAAAACCACTGACAGTATAAATCATGGATAAGTTTATATGAATATTCATTAATCCACTATTCCTTGGTAGCTGTTTTAAATGTTTCAGAATATCATGAAGCAGCCTCAGTCCCTTTGTTTATAATCAACATTTGCATCATATTATACCAAATTACATAGAGTCATGTTTTTGTTATATTGTCAATATTTTTTCTGGGCTTCATTACAAGTTCTAAAATGTTGCTAAATTACTAGGAATTGAATGGTATCTCTATGCATTAGCACCAACATGTGTTGTGGTCTAGCTTGCCTAACTCCGATCTGTGTCTGTGACCTGTGCCAGCAATATGACATGGTGTGGAATGCATTGATTGATTCATGTTTGCTCTTGTCAGTGCGTCTCGTCCTGTGATGCTGCAGTAAAACGTCTTCACTGCTATTCTTCTTGTGCAATGGTCTATTGCAGTAGCTCTCAACCTGCCAAACGCACCTCACTGCCAGTACTCTTTTTACAAGGGGGAAAATTGCAATAAAAAATATTTACACTTCCACATAAATCTCCTCATAGATATGAAGTGAATGAATAAATTAAACAGTAAATGTTGTTGCTGTTTTTCACCTAATTTTATGGTCATAAATTTTACATCCAAAAAATTATGTTTGGGTGTTTGAACAGCCAGTTAGAATTCTAAATAAATTTTGTCTACATTAAATTACAACTGTGTTCAAAATTTTCTGTGAAGTTCTTTTAGCTACTCATAAAAAATTATTTTAAGAAAAAGTAATATTACTATTACCCTCATAATTATCAGCAATATAATCATCATTACTGTATTATACATTTATGCATATTTGCAGGAACTAAATTTTTTCAACATTGATGCAGTTGCTCTGGTGGCATCAACTATGGCATGTGAGGTGTGGTTGGCAAAATGTTGAAAGCTATTAGTTGTTGGTATTAACAATATTGCAAAGCTTTCTTTTTTTCTGAAGCTGGCATGAGAAAGAGAAATGGTAGCACTTCAGTGATATCTTTCTCCAGTGTTTTTGTCTTTCAGAACTGTGATAAGTAATGTTAGAATGTTCTCAGCGTTTGTTAGAAGTAGAGGTTTGATGTTTAAAGTTTGAGTTTGCCATGACTGAATGCACAACATGTAGTAGCTGTTAGTGTGGCAATGAAAATATGTTTTGTATCTGAGAAAAGTGTGTGTGTGTGTGTGTGTTTTGTACATGTGTTATGCACATCTAAGTCGGCACATTTCTAACAGCGCTTTTTCCTTGAAGGTTCATCGATATCAGAATGTACCACATGATTCCCATTATCTGCATTAATCCAACTTTTAAAAAATTAATATTTTTTCTACAGTAATTGCATAACCTAAGTTTATAGTTTCTCTTTAATTTATATCCGACATTCAAAAGTGCCAATAAAATTCTTCACTATAGATTAACATATGAATTCTGATTAAAGTTCTAAAGAAATGTACTGATAAAATACACATTTAAATGTTTTTTTTAAAGCAAAGATTTTGACTGAAATTTTGGCTTATTTCATTATGTATTGTTCATACGAGATGAATGTTTTTTGGATTATGTTAAGGACAGAATGTGTACTGTGGTCTTTATTACTACTTAAGATATGTTAATTGCTTTGACAGAAATACTTTAATAATTTTATGTCCAATTTTATTTGGTTCTTCACTTTTGTATTTGATTTTCACATCACCAGCTTAACTGACAGCATTGTCAACTATAGCTACATATTTTATTGAAGTCTTTTATTGCCATTAAACTTAAGTTACTTCATAGGGAAGATACTAAGGTAGTGTCAGAACGTATGCTGGTCGCAAACCGGTTATAAATGCTACCTTAGCAGTTACCTTCCATAAATTTTTAGGTTTTTCGGGTTATAGGTGCACCTGTTACCAAACTTCTTGCATCTCTGACTAGAAGCATACATGTACCTTCTTTTATATTGCACGAAAAAATAAAGTCTTTAGTTTTATTTAACTCAGCTTTCAATTTTTTTTTTACATATATTTGAACGTGAATATGGTTGAACAGCTCATTATTTGCACAAGGAAACATGAAAACTGCAAGAAGTGACATGCAAGTTTCTTTGTTGTGTGCAGACACGTAATTTCTTTTGTTTTGTGTTATGTCTCTTCATTGGTGTGGTTTGTGGTGTGTTTCACGGTTACGAATGGTGTTTATTCATTGTCTTGCCCGTAGCTGAAGTATTTTGTGGCACGTAAGAAGTTCAGAGAAGCTCTTAAACCTTACGATGTTAAGGATGTGATAGAGCAATATTCCTCTGGGCATGCAGATCTCTTGAACCGAGTCAAAAACCTCCAGTTCAGGTATGTTTGTTAATCAATTCAGTGTTGCTTTTTTTGTTCAGCTGTACTGTAAACAAATACCGTATTCTGTTTAAGAGCTTCATATTTTAGTATATTTGTAAGACAGTTATCTGTTCTCAGCAGTACAGAAATTACTTTTTTTAATAACAAATAATTACATGTGTGTGTGTGTGTGTGTGTGTTTGAAGTAAGGATTTTAATCTTAAGACAAAAACAAAATACAAAGAAAGGAAGTTTTGTTACCTAAATATTCATCAGTTTTTGGAAGTATCTTCTAAATGACAGTGTTCTGCCAAAAAATTAAGAATCACGTTCCATAGAATTTTATCTTAAAAAAGGACAAATTCATACATGACAGTGCAGTTTCCTTTTAGATATTTAATGTAAAATTATATATATTCTCTTAACTATATGGAAATGAAAGTTCATTAATTAATGTATGAAAAATGTCATACCACTTTACAAACATGGCTGAACTTCCGGTATGACATTTGTTATATTACAAAAATAACAAAGGTTACCAACACAATACAGGCTTTTATGTGGTATTAATAAGCCACTGTTCATCATGGCCTAAATTTTATGATGGTATTGGCACTGTTGAGACACTATTGAAGTATTTTTCACCATGATATTTACTCTGAACTTTTTAAGAGCATTCTGGATCACAAATATAACTTTTATTTATTAAATTACAAAGTATATGAAGAACTGGCTTCATTGTTTTTAATAAAAATGTGTAATTCTCATGATAAAGATTCCAGTTACAGAATTTTAGATGCCTTTGTGAAATTTAAACTGTGTAAGAATTTGCAGCTTTGGAATGTGGGATTCTACAATGATTTAGGCTTACAATTGTGAACCAATTTTTTCATCTTGGCATGTGGGAAGAAGACTGCAAATTTTGTAAGATCAGTATTGGTGTTTGCCATAAACTCATTATTACTAAAAAGTATGGATCATAAATCTGTTTAGCCTACATGAACGAAAAATGTTATTGTTTTTTATAAAGGTTTATGTGTATGAAATTTATATTACAGTAATGCCTCAATTACTTATGTTCTAGCTGTTTTCCAAAGTAATTTGTTTTCAATAATTTAAACATTTTTAAGCATGATTTGCATCACAGTCGCTAACTAAATTCTAAAACTGGAAACAAATTACAGTTTTTATAATATCTTGTTACCATTTTCCCTTATGAAAACATAAACAAAATCATGCAAAATTACAGTGACTGTAAACTAGTCCTTGTTCTCTAGCACAGGTAAGGATTCTACACGTTGTCCAGAATTTAGAATGATGTTATACCTTGATACAACCAGCAAGAATGATAACAGTATAGAATTGTTTTTTCACAGGTTGGACCAGATCCTGGGAAAACAAGGTTCGAAAGCAAAAGATGTTTATGCCTCCAAAATTAGTTTAGCTTCAAGAGTGGTCAAGGTTGAAAGACAGGTGAGAATATTTTGTCTTGACTCCAAGTGCATTCACAGTAACCACTTGCATGAAATTTATGCCTACTTGTGAGTAAAGTTTATGCAGCATAGTAATTCTGAATTACTTTGGGAGGAGTAAGACATAGATTTAATGAAAGGTGTGAGGAATTATGTTGCTTTGAATGACTGCAACATTATACATCATCATGTAGGAAAAGTGTCAAAAAAGCCAGACCTTGTTACATTTGTGGGTCGAAAAATTGTTGTTCATGTATCCAAGAATCATTCATTGTTATTATTGTCATCAGCGGTGGCAGCAGCACTGTCGTTGGATGATGTATTTCTCTTATTAAAACCAGTGTATCATTTTGAGGTTCCAGGTTTCAAATTAAACCCAGGGACTGAATCCTGACAATTTCTCCATTGGTTTTCGTCAAATTTTCCATGAAAGTACTGGGATTTAATCTGAGAATAGTCTGTACAGTTTAGTTCTGTGTGTTGTGCTGTTTCACATTCACAGACACCTACCCTTTGATGCTGCATAATCCATGTAGCTGAGAGAGAGATGTAATTAAATACTCCTACTCTTAATCCTCCTCCTACAACAACAACAACAACAACAACAGCAGCAGCAGCAGCAACAACAAATGCAACAACTACCACCACCACCACCACTACTACTACTACTTCTTCTACTACTATTACTACTACTGCTAGTACTTTAAACACACTTAGGCACATATACAAAGTGTGCTGGAATATCAGTGTTCTCCTCATTAACACTACATCAAAAATTTGGTACTTTGTATCTCATTTTTTAAGTGGAGTTTAGTTGTTAATTAAAGAAATTCAGTTAAGTTTTAGTTTCTTTGGTTTTTTGGTAAATACAATGAACCTTTATGATTGAGTTGTCAATTAATTTTTGCCTTTAAAAAAATGAAAAGTAAAATTCCCTGGGTGCACAACTTAATGAAATGTGCTGTGCACACTTGTGCCAGCACATGACCTGTCATACATGTTGGGGGAAGCCATTCCTTTATTTCGTCCATGACTTTGGTCACTTCCCCTACATTTTCCTCATTCCTTTCCCATTCCTTCTACATAATGTCATCTTTTCTCTCCACCTTCTTTCCTACCACCCCATGTTTCACTATTCTCAACCCCTTTATTCCTTTCCTTTATCACTCTTCTTTCCTTCAACTCTATTACTCTTTCATCCCTCTTAGGTGTCCATCCTCATGTCATTCACCTAATAACCTTGCAGGGGAACAAATAGTCTAAATTTTCACTATGTGTCTAGGATGAATTTTTTTTACTTTTTCCTCGCTCTGTAATGAAGTAGCCGTTATTTGTATGTAGGTTGTTGTTGCTGTTGTTGCTGTTGCTGCGGATATAAACACTGTGCGGTGGACTCGACTATGAGTAACTACTGCTACTCTTCTCGTGTCCATGACCTACGAGTAGATATGTACGTGTCACGTGGTTGTTTAGGATGCGTCATGCAGTGTGGCATGCTGTTGGTGGCAACCGCGTTTTATCTGCACAATAAACCGCTTTTGTGTCGAGTGAAGTGCACCATTTACTAACTTCAACAGGTTATGATCCCAGATCACGCATAGTGCGCGTACTCGGTAAAAGTGCAATGCGAAGTGAGGTTATTTGTGTGGCTTTTTGTTTTTGGACAGCCTACGATTGCAACAGACTCTATATTAGTGCGGTCGTAAAGAGATAATACATATCGGTGAACTATTTTCATCTGCTGTTATTGCAACTGGAAAAGTCGTACGTCGTGAACGTTAGAGTATTCCATATTCAGTTCATTGTGTGTAATTGAATATTGGTAATGCAAGAAAATATGGCGTTGGATTCTAAAATAAAAGTCGACAAGTTGGTTGGTAAAACCAACTGGGCCAAGTGGAAATGGCAAATAAACATGCACTTCGAACAGTGTGATATGATGTCAATTATTGACGGATCGCGGAAAAGTCCCAATATAACGAACACTGAAAAGGTGTCGGAAGATGATCAGAAGACTTTTTTGGCGTGGGAGCGTGATAACGCCCGGACGGCGGCGTTGATCGCTTGTGCGCTGAGTCAACCGGTTGCGGATTTGGTATTGACGTACCTTGATTGCAAAGACATTGGGCACAAGCTCATCAGTGTGTATGAACAGAGCATTCAACCACTCGCTGTTGATGACGGAATTCTTCAAGCTCCAGCGCGAACCAGAAATGGACATTGCTGTCTATGTCGTTAAAGTTGAGAAGTTATCCTCGGACATGAATACAGAGCTGCGTCTACGAAGGTCGCACGACATACCGATTGAGCTACTATATGGGCAGATACTGGCAACCGTCGCTGAGTATCAGGATTTGAGCAACGTCTGGGAGTCGATGACAACAAGCGAACGACGAGCAGTCTGCTTGATACACCGTGTGCGATCGAAAAACGGTTGCAGAGATCGACGACAGCGACAGAGTCAAGTGCATTCGTGGCTCATGCGTCAACCATGAAGTCTCAGTCGGTGGCGATCAGAACAACGTCGAGTAAACCAAGTGGGTCGAAGAAGTCCACCAAAGACAACAGAGAAAACCACATCCGTTTTCATTGTGGGAAGGTTGGCCATCTGAAAAAGAATTGTCGGAAATTGAAAGGTGACAAGAATAAATCAGAGGTGACGGACAGCATGGGCTCATCATCAGTGGACAATACCAGAGGTTCAGCGTTTTCGGCAGTAAGAGTGAATAGCACAAGACTTGCGGATAAGTGAGTATGTGATTCTGGTGCATCGCACCATATGATTGCGAACAGGCAGTACTTTGTAATGTACAATAGGTTTTCGGCTCCAGTCAATATATCGTTGGCAGATTAAGGAACTATTCTGGCTTCTGAGTCTAGTCGTGTTAATGTTGAGATGCTCATAGAGGGCAAGTGGTGTCATGGCTACTTGGAAGACGTGTGGTATGTACCCAGTATTAGAACACTTTGATGGAATAAAACAGTTAGCACATTTATTGACGAGACTGTTGGATCTAGTGCATTTTAAGACCCTACGTAATGACATAGGTATTCAAGACTGTTAACGTAGCATAGTATAAAATTCTTATATTGTGTAGGAGGAAGTATTAAGGGTATAAACACTGTGTGGTGGACTCGACTATGTTTGATTGCTGCTACTGTTCTGGTGTCCGTGACTTATATATATGTGTGTGTGTGTGTGTGTCACTTGTGTGTTCTGGATGTGTCATGCAGTGTGGCATGTTGTTAGTGCCAACCACGTTTTATTTGCACAATAAACCGCTTTTGTGTCGAGCGAATTGCAGTGTTTACTGACTAACTTCAACATTTGTTGTCAGTCGTCATCTTCATCTTTGTTGTTGTTGTTATCATCATTGTTATGTTTCTCCATTCTTCTTTGCAGGTGGATGACATTGAAGTGAAACTTGACCAGCTCATTGAGCTTTATATGGAAGACAGAAAGCGTCTTCTAGCTCTGCCACTCCACCACTCACCCGATTCGCCTCTCCTCTTAACAGGCAGTGCCACTGCAGTAGTAACAACTTCAGCTGTGACACCCTGCCTCAATACCACGCTTCATAACCCTCACATCCTCACAGTATCAACGTCGCAATCTGTTCCGACTCCTCCCATATCCTCAGCAGCAGTTTTAAGGCCAAAGCCTATCCTCGTAGATAAGCAGTCTTCAGAACCAAATACACCCATATCCAAGAGCTTCAATGAATCTCAACCACACCGGCCTATGCACAGAGGGTACTCAGACCTCGGGCACAGGATAAAGAAGAGAGTTACACTCAGGTAAGCACCAGGAATAGCGTAGGTGGATTTTATTCTCTGAGGTTCTTAAAGCAGCCACACATGCAAGACTGTATGGTGTCATATCCCACAAGAAAGTAATCCTAATATTTCATCCTTTTGTCAAATAAAGGATACCAGAATTTACTTCCACAAAAGTATGTCACTGTGATAACCATTGTATGTAATGGCTCCTCATGCAAGCCAGGATTAAAAATCTCTCTGTCCAATCCAAAATATACCCATCATGCACCTATTAAAAATGCAGATATGTGCGTTTTATATTGTATCATGCAAAGGGTGACCAAATCAAGGAAGATGAGATTGGCAGGACATGTGGCCCAAATGGGAGAGAAATACGTGCAAGGTTTTGGTGGGGGAAACCTGAAAGAAAGAGACAACTTTCAAGACCTAGACATAGGTGGCAAGAAAATATTAAAGGGATCTTACAGAAATTGGAGGGGAGGGTTTGGACTGGATTCTTTTGGCTCAGGATTGGAAGAAGTGACAGGCTTATGTGCAACTGGTATTGTAACTCTGTGTTTCTTAAAATATAGGGTTTGCTTGTCTAGCTGACGAGCTGTTGGCTTCTCAAGGAGGACTGTCCTCTGTGGGGTTGGTTGATTGGTTGGTAGGTCAGTCTGTCTGTATATTTGGTCCATGTGGCAATCTTCTGGATTATATGTGGTAATGAGTGTATAATTCAGGTAGTTTTTAATGTTCATTACCTTTTATTGGTGTAAACTGTGACTACTTCTCACATGATTCTATGTGCTTTGAACCTCATCTGTTTTACATACAAAGACACATTCTAATTTCTCGACTATGGAAGTAATGTCTTCTGTATACTGTGGATTGAATGTCATGTATTGCCAAAACTAAGAGTGGGTAATCAGAGTTAAGGATCTGTAATTGACATATCCTGTGTTACATATGTGACTGAATGGATGAACATAAACCAAACCAAAGCAAACTAAGAGGGTATGAAGGCAACATCTACAACTGCAATTTATAGTTTGATATCCCAGACTTTACAGTATACATTCACTTATAAAACCAAAATGTAGAAAATGTAATTTTTATGTAGAATATATAGGCAGTAGAGGGTAGCTGTATGTCTTCTACATTCAAGTTACATAAGTCAAGCAATTGAGTCAATAGATATTGCAGGACGGTTTTATTAGAGACTTTCATCATTAAGTGGTGATGGATATTGGTGGTACCCATGAAGTGGTTGTGTGCATGCACATCTGCCATTTTCCTTAGTACATGTTACATCACATTATAGTTCTGCATCTGATTTCCACACAACAGATACCTTCATTTTAAAATTATTTACTCCATGCATTTTGAATCAATGTTTTCTTCTAATGTACTAATTAAATACACTTAGTGATATATGATATTACAGTTACTTCACTCCAGCATGTTTCAGCATTACAATGCCATCTTTAGGGAGTGCATACAAAGCTTAAAATCATTTATAGTAAAGAGGATTACATTTATGAATTTCATAGCCTTTAAGATTACAGTAGGTGTTTGAATATGTACTGCCACAACTTTGGGTCTCATCTTTAATTATATTTTATATGTTTTAAATATTTTGTATTTAAGAGTGTTATATATGACTTATACATAATGTCTGCCATACATTAGAAAGAAAATGCACATGTTGTATTCATGTACTAACTGATATTAGCAGCAGAATATATTGAAAGTTATGAAGTTTATACTAATCCAGTTACTAGAAAGGGTTTAAGCTTTGTATGCACTCCCTGAAGATGACATTGTTATGCTGCAATGTGATGAAGTGATGTGACTGTAATATCATGCATTATAAGTGCTTTATTTTGTATATTCAGTAAAAATACAAATATCTTAATGTTCAGTTGTAATATGCACTTAACCACTCTCAACAACCATTTGTCACACCACAGCTAATTATCGGTATGTTTCATGAAGGCCATCTTCTGGGATATAATGCCTTTATTACCATAGAAATTAACTGATTTATTGGAGGAATATACTGCCACCACTTTCAGGATAGAAGAGTACAGTACCTCAGAGCGCCACATCCCATAAATCTCACACATAATATTTTATATTTTCTTCAGCAGATGTCATTTATTGTGAGATCTCACATTGTCAAAGTGATGCTGATGAAGATACAAGTCTTATGGGAGATTATGTCATGTGAGTTGGTAAACAGCTACTACCATTTCAAAAGAGTATATTGCCTTTAGGATCAAGTAGTCCAGAACTACCAATCAACAGAGCATAACATCCCAGAAGGCTGGAATTTCTAGAAGTTAATCATTTGCCATTTAACCATCTTATAACGTAGTACTAACTTTGAGGAATTGACATTTGTATAGACAGAACTTCAATATTCATTAGATAAGACAGCTTGGTTTTCTTTTTAGGCGCATTTGCAAAATTGTGAAAATTGACTGTTAGCTTTGTCATATTCGTCCACACCAAATAACTCGGCTCCCACTAGATGGATTTTTCATTAAGTTTTTTATTTGAGTATTTTTCAAAAATATATCAAGAAAATTTAAGTTTCATTAAAATCTGGAAAGATTAACGGGTACTTGACATGAATACCAATGTGCATTTATGATAGTGTCTCACTCGATTTGTATAAAAACGAAAAATATTTCAGACAAGGCTGTGGAAGAAATCAAAATAAGCATGTTATATTCTGTACTTTTTCCCCGAAAGTGTGCTGTTTGTGAGACAGTGTGGTAAAATATTGTTGTGCCAGACAGGCCACATATAACAATATAATATGGCGCATGCGCTTTGTGTGCTGGATAATTAAGGCTAGTGACACATGTTCATAATTTGTAATACTTACTGCTTTTCTGGGGCAACAGTGGTTGCATGAACACACCTGAATATTACATTGTACATACATTGCCTGTCTTATTTGTGACAAAAATGATGCTGTTGTCTGTTTACACACACACACACAACACACATACTGTCGTGAACTTAAGCTGGTACTTAAAGTACTAACAGAGAAATTGTCAAACTGGGGACATGGGACTTCAACAACTCTTCACCACATATTGTCTGTTTGTCACAAAACATTTATAAAGTTGTCAAATTTTTTTTGGAAATGTACTTCAGTATAATGATGCCATTGAAAGAAGTTCTGTAGGTTGATCCCTTACATTTCCTGTAAGTTGCTTACATTCTGTCTTCAGCACACGTAGCTTTATTCCTCTTCAATCATCTACCTGTTCTGTTCACAAGATGTTGGTAGTGAAAATCTGCATTAACAAGAAGCATTTTGGCCTGATGGATATTGACAAGATGGTTCGGGGAAGGAGTACTAGAGTAGGTGTAAAGGGTAAAGCTTAAAGTGCTGTCAGTGTTGTCCTTCACTATTTTTCTTTGTGTGGCTTGAGCTCAGTAATATTCCACAGATTTATTTCCTCTTGTGTCACATCTTTCTTCAGCTCGATTCCTTCCCAGTACGTATCACCACTGTCATCGGAAGATGGGGGCCCACATTCTTACCAGCACGAAGGGGATGTGGTAATTATTGTACCATCCCTAAACACATCATTGGATGATGACCTGGAACAGAGCAGTCCTAAGACCACAGAGAGCACAAGTAAGTATAGAATTCAACACAATTTAATGGAACAGACATATTAAAATACAGCCCTATTTGATGAAAACATGAATCAAACACAAAAAAGAACTAGAATATGTGTCCACTTTTAATCATTATAATTATGACTATAATAATTGACAGTGGATTGATTTAAACAGTGATATAGTACAGAATTATGTGAAGTAAATACTGAACATTAGCTGCTCTAGCAAACTATACTGAGGTCAGGGAAAGAACATTAATGGTTTGGATTCACGACAGCCTTCGTATCCTTCACCCTATGTATATTTTGCACCGCCTGCCACCATCACCATTATCTTAGCAAGGAAGAAAAATAAAGAGAGTGATATAACACAAGTGGCAAGTATCAGTAGCTGCTAAGGTGATGGGTGGGGCAGAATGTGTTTACATACTTTCCCTTACCTGACTTTATATGATGGTGCAATTCTGTGGCCTTAAAATTGTTATAAGTTAACACGATTTTGTGGGTAATTGTTATTAATGAAAAAATCTTCTGTATGATGCTATTACATAGATCACATTACAAGTATACTTACTGTTTCTTTTTGGCGAGGATATGTCATAAACTATTCTTTCTTCACTTCTGCCTTATTCTTTTGGTGCTTTGTCAGGCTGCATAGTGTTGCAGTTTTATTTACGTGACCAGAGGGTTAAGACTCTCTGAAAAGGACCGGTGTGTCAGAGTTTTGGAGGTATGGTTTGGCCTTTCACTGCACCCCTGGGTCAGACTTAATTCATAGATGTTTAAAATGTAGATATCTTTCTGAAGTGGTAAGTACATACATATATAAATATCTGTTTTATTATTGTGGTTGAATGAAAGAGGATCAGAAAATCATGGTACAGCTTCACATAGAGCACTCAGTTTCTTGCACTACAATTGGACCACTATATAGTGTCCTTTTACTTCCAAATAAAAGTTTCGTATCAATTGCATCACTACAAATAATCCAGTCACACAGAAGTTTTCCTTGCCTTTTAAACGTACGTTTGACTTCCAGTATTGATTAATTCTTAGTTTACACCATGTAAACTGTTTCTGGTAGAGTATATGAGATGGGTGATTATATTGTATATATTGTTATATTAAGGAAGTGGAATTCTGTTCTTTTGAGATATGAGGCTCCAACACTACACCAACAGATTCTGATGTTTCAAGGAAACATAGTTTCCTCATCTTTAAGAGGGCCCAAGGAGACATTTTGGCTTTTGAAAATGAGGAAACTGTTTGCCTCAAAAAGTTGGGATCTGATTGTTCGGTGACACAGTATTATATCCCATAAGAATGGAATACTCTGCAAAAACCCCAGCACTTGCAAAATAAGAAGGTATACTTACTACTGAAATAGGCACCTTCTGTACTTAACACAGTGACATTACTTATGAGGATAATGTCACCCATGTTCTATGCACATATTTTCCAATCCTCTCTCAGGCACCAAAACATGAACTTCATTAAACAGGTATAAAATAATATGTGAGTTTCTCAGTATTTTGGTTTGGCTGACCCGGAACACTCGTAACACACCAAAGAGTCTGAAACAGTTGGTACTATATTTTCCACAGCTTCATATGATGATTGCTCATCTTCAACTTCCCTCTGACGACACAAAGTCAACTACTAATAACTGACTGGCACCAGCAAATTTTATTATTGTGAGTCAACAACATAATGTTGCATTTGTTTCAGTGGTACGTTTGTCTCCTGGTACCAACCTGTTCCCACCCACTGCAACTTGTTTGGTGTGTTCCTTATTATTACATGCTAGCAAATTGATATGCACCGATTGTTCATATCAACAAGTGTCTGTCCTTTTGCACTCCGCGATGATAATGTCTTCTGATAACTAGTGGTGAAGCATGGTGAGGTTATATCATATTCCGGTTCCTGTGGTTTTCTTGTAATTATATCATGCCCTCAAGTGAATCTGGCTAGAAACTGATGGATGGAATGTAAAAATTCTGGCTCACTACCTGACTTCTTTCAATTATTGCCTAATACATTTAGCTGGTTTTAAGTTGTTTCATGAAAACAGAAGTACAGATAGATAAAATTATTTTAGTGTAATGAGCCCCTTTAGGGATGCAACATGTGTAAAAACAGGACTCAGAAGGGTTGTAACACATATTTTAAATTATACTCATAGTACTGAAATGGCTCCCTGTTATCATTTATAGACTCCATGATTTACATATTCTCTTGTATATGATAACACATATATTTAGACAGTAATCCAATGTTAGAACTAGTACATTAGTAAATATGTATTTTTTAAAATTGACTATGGATGTGATTTGGTCAAATGACCTTTTTTTAATTTATTTAACTTGTATTATTATTTTAAATATTTGAGAATTTTCAATGAATAATTTTACTGTCTGGCACACAAGATATATTTCTGGTACACATAAGACACCATGCATTTTGTTCCAACATCTGACATTGGTTTTCTGTTGAATGGACATAAAATACATTTTTCTGTATGCAAAGTTGTCATTACTCCACCAGTAAAGAACATTTATTATTATTATCATCATCATCATCATCATCATCAGCTCCTTTATGCAGGGTATTTGTACTTATATTCCTGAGACAAACTATGTCCCTAGGGAATACAGTGTTGCAGCTATTCTGTTCTTACTATTCATGGTGCTTATATCATTAGTTCCAGTGTTGAATCTATTGTACTTTTACATTAGCACTTTCCGAAGTATGTGTGCAGTGCCCAATATGGCTGTTTTCTGTAGTTACTTGACTTTTTGATTTCCTGGTATGTTGCTCACATATTTTCTGAATGACTTTGAAATAGTATTTTCTGAATGACTTTGAAATAGTCCCAGCCCCTCCTATTATCATTGGTATCACCTTGGTTTTCACATTCCACATGCACTGTACTTCTGTTGTAAGGTCTTTATATTTTAGAATCTTGTCGGCTTCTTTTTTAATCACATTTCTGTCTCCTCAAATTGCAGCGTCTATTAACATATATGTTCGCTTTTCATTATCACCGATTATACTGCCTGGTTTGTTGCTGGGGATTTTGGCACATATTCATACCAGTGTTTTTTGTCCAATTGTACCCCTGTTTCCTTGCATATGTTGTGCACAAACTTTATCACGTCTTTTTATGTACTTTTCTTTTGCCAGTGTTGGGCATGCTGATATTATGTGGTCTATTGTCTCATCAAATTGTTGGCCAAGTCTGCATTTGTTATCTGTCTCTGTATTCAATATTTTTGTTGCATAATATTTTGTTTGTAATGCTTGGTCTTGTGCTGCCACTATTTCACTTTCAGTTTCTGCTTTTAGGTCTCCCTTCGATAACCAGATGAACATGTCTTCTTCACTAATAAGCTGTCTATCTATGTTTCTAATGTACTGCCCATGCATTATTTTGTTTTTCCATTTTTTCTTTAGGGACTTTCCCAATCTTGCTTTTGTGTGTTATATTCCATCCTGTTTTTTGTCACTCTTCTCATTTGGTTGACTTAATTCTTCTTTGATCTTTTGCTACTGTCTTAATTATTGAGTTCATATATGGTTGAGTGCTTTCATGGTTTTTAACAATATTTACAAACTGGTCTTCTTTATAATTTGTGTTATGGTATTCTGCAATATTAATTATTTCTGCTTTATATGCCACTTTGATTTGCACCAGTCCTCTCTCTCCTTTCCTGTTTATATATAGCCTGTCCATGTCAGCTTTTGGATGATGCACTTTATACATTGTTAGCATCTTTCTAGTTTTCCTGTCAATTTCTTTTATTTCTTCAGTTCTGCAGTTAATTATACCAAAACTGTATCTCAATATTGGGACAGCTAGTGATCCTATTATTATTTCTCTTTTGTTCCTCACCTCTTCCACTTTATCTTTTTACTACTACTACTACTACTACCACCACCACCACCACCACCACTACTACTACTACTAACTACTACTAGAATTGTTGCTGTTTTATGAGCTTATAGGGAAGAGTCACCAATCTCATCTTCCTTCAGTCTTTCCTTTTTGATTTCTTGCCAGTTGTTTTCTCTTTATACCTTCTAGCACCTGGATAACCCTTTTTGTTCTAGATTATCCCATACATGTCTTCCCATTTTATTTCTAATCCTTATTCAGCACCTCCGTTTATGTATCATATGACCTAATTATTAGAGTTGCTTCTGTTTATTTAATTACCATAGGAATTTGGATTACAGTGGTAACTTTAAATTTACAGTCATTCTCAGTATGCTGGATATTCTGCAACGAGTTGTATCCAGTTTATAATCTGTTACTCATAGAATATTTGTAAGAGAATTTTAACACTTCAGTTAGCCAGTTGAATTGATTAGTTCGGAAAATAATAATTTACAGCAGGTTAAAACATGGCAACACTCTCCACTTGTATACTGCTTCATAAAATCCATTCTTCACCACTGAGTTAATCACATTGTTTATGTATTCTCGTACACTTCTGAACATCTGTATCCTTTATGCATGGACAAGAATGTGAACAAATATTTGTTTTAAAATTTAAATAACAAAACATGCCATCAATACAGTCTCTTATATTATCATTTAATCTTTATCACCATATGAGACCATATGCTGGTCTCTAAAATTGCCTTGTTTACCATATGCTGGTCCATATGTGTTTACTCGGTAGCAATTTAAATGTTCACTCTAAACCAAAAAACTCTGAACATTATGAAAAAAAAAAGTGGTATTTAAATCTGTTACCTAAAGTTAAAAATATGTTATGTTATGTGTAGACGCAAAAAATTACCTAGCCCGAACAATACTTATCCTTTAAAAATATCACCATAAATCCAGTCAGACACAATTTTTTTTATTCTCAAGGTCAGTACTTATTCTGTGTAAATTTGGAAGCTGGAGAGGTTTTGGTGGAAACTTTAATTTTGGCATTATTGGGAGTTACCCTATTTCATGAAAGTTCTTGGGTAAAATATATATATATATATATATATATATTAGCATTACAATGATGTAGTTTTCTTCTTATATTTCTTTGATCATGTAGTACTGTCACAGTGTGAGAGTACTCCACAAACTTGGAAGCTGTCTTTGTAATGTGAACCTGATGTGCATTGTTTTCTAAGCATTTATTTAATTTAATAGTATCCATGCTTATTTGATTTCATAAAGTATAAATTAATTATAAAATCATAACCATGACTGGGATAATTTAATGATACCCAGTTTGTACAGGGACAAAGCATTGCAGGTGTAAAGGGAAAGAACACCCATAAATCCCTTTTAAACTTGAAAGATTTTCTATACCAGCAAATTTTTAACCTTTAACAGCAATATTATGCACTTTGGAAAAACACTGGATTCCACTGTTTCTTATATTTAAAATATGGGTTTTTACATTTTTGTATTGTGTTTGTAATTTTTAAAATGTGCTTGAAAATTGTCTGTTATGGTTGAAACAAGTCACAGTAGTGCGTAGACAAAAGTAAAGGAGAATTATTATGCAGACTATATAATTTGATGTGTTTGCATTACCTCTAAAGTTCAACATGAGTATACAAATTAAAACTGAAACCAGGTTACATGTTGTAGTATGAACTTTGTCATCTTCAATTCCAACATCCTTTAAAAAAATATTTCTTTAAAGATTCCTGACCAATAAAATGCATGCTTCTATATTATTATTATTATTATTATTATATTTTCAGAGTTCTGACATATTCATAATTATTAGAGTTACATAATTTAAAGTACAAGCCAAAAGCGAGAGAAGTCAGAATTTTTATAGCAGGCTTCACAGTTCCAGTGGCTGGCCACATGCAGTGTATTGCAGATAGAAGAAGCTGTCCTTTATGAATTGTACCATACTCAGTTAACACATACAGTCATGGTTCTGCAAAGGCTTTTGAAGTCTTTTTAAAACTGTACAAAACAAATTTTTTGTGGGTTAGAAACAATGTTAGTTTCATTATTCCCTTGGAATGCATACAACAGGAGTTCCTGTTTGTATACTTGTAGTTGTATTCCAATAACTTTAATTTTATCTTAATAATTGAAGAGTTGTAAGTACTTAAACATAACCCATATTGATTTTGGTGGAAAATGTAAGTTTTTTGTTACTGAGGAAGGAGGCCTAGTGGCCTTGAGTGAAGACAGTGGACTGTTGTTGACAGTTGGTTCAGCAAAATCCCAGTCAGATCTCTGTATGGGTTTGTCCCTGTCACTGGTATTGGAACTTCAACTTCTACCAAATATACAAATTCAAGTATGTGAAGAGTATCAGCCCCTGCCCATAGCTCAAGTTCACATTCAGCCATGTGTCTCTGTTTACTATTGTTCTCATGATCACCACATCAGTTGAGTAATAGAATTGGTACTATTGTTATCATAGGTGGGATAGCTAGTCAGTGTAGTGACTAGGCTACATACTGGACTCTCTAGGATTCCAATCCCATCAGATGAGAGGTTTTTCTTCTCCCCAAAGTGTCCAGACTAGCTTTGGGGCTCACACCCAGCTTTTTGCTCAATGGATATGAGGGTTCTTTCTTGAGGGGGGGGGGGTGGAGGCGACCCACATCTAGTACCAAGAATAAGTAGAGATATACGTTTTCTCCAACTACATGTCTTCATTGTGTAGGGAGGGAAACCTATTCCTTCAAGTATCGTCATATCACCACTTCAGAAATGGGTTCTGTGCCCTTGGCTATGTGGATAGAGGTGAGGAAGCTTAATATATGGAGGCACTAAAAAAATCAACGTATTCAGGGGTCATAGTATTTCAAATTTCTTCTGGGTAAATGACCAACCAGGAAGCATGGTCAGCAAAACATAAAATGCAAATTTCTTGTCTTTTGCATAGGCTAAGTTTGAATCTTACTCTATCCATTTTTTTGTTTTGTGTTAATGTATGGTTAGAAGCTACAAAGAAGATACAAATAAACGATAATAAGCCTTTAATTTCAATAAACCCATTAATAAAATAACCCATAACCAAAATAGAAGGTATTCTAGAGGTACAACATGAAAGTGTATCAGGATATGTGTATATTCTCTTTTGTCTCATTAGTATTCTTTTCATATTTTAGATAAAACATCTTTTATATTAATTGTTAAAAAATGCAAAGCAGGGTACAAAATTCAAGTGACTTGGTTTTTAAAATGTTCAGAGTCTATTTTGTAATTGGTTTTAATTTATTAAAAATAAATGATAAGATTTTGTTTATACTTTTACATATTTTACCTTAAAAGATAAATTTGCAACAGATATGAAAGTTCATAAAACGGTAAATATAATTCATTAAGTTTGAACATAGTTTGGGCAAGGCTAGTGCTTATTGAAAACAAATATAATAATTAAGAGTGCAGTCCGGTGGAATGTAACACCATGTAGTCTGGCAAATAGCTTCCATTGTTCTGAAGGCAGCAGGTTCCTTTGACAAGGTGATAACTATATACTAGACTACATGGTGCCACCTTCCAGAATACTGTTATTTATTATTCATCTCAGTGATAATATCAAGAATTGTAAAGTAAAAAATGCTAAACTGCAAATTTGATTGCAAAGTATTAAGTGGGTTAAAGCTTGGAAATTCGACATATTATCATAAATCAATTTTTAAAATTTGTTTTAATTATATAATGTTGTGTACATCTGGCATAAGCACTGAACTAGTCTAGGCCTGCTTGCTTTTAGAAGCATGTTTGCAGTGTCATTTTGGAAACCCCATATACCATGTGCTGAACTAACCTTTGTTACATCCAGACTCGTCCCAAAAGTTAACTATGTAAATGATGAATCTAAATGTCTGTGTTTCTGTGTTGTACTTAAGTTTGTTTTATGTATGTTAAAAATGAGTATAATAGAAAGCCACATTAGTGAGCAACACACATTAAGTCCTGTGGTATAATACAATAAAAACTTTGTTGATAAATGAAGGAAAATATTTCTGAAATTTAATACTACAGCCATATGAGATAAATATTACAGGTCTGTGTGACATAGTGCTTGTCTTGCTCTGAATTCATGGTAAATAGTCTTTGTAAATTAATTTCAACCAATTTGCAACAGTTAAGTTCCATAATTGTATTATATTAAATTTAGGTATGTGTGAAATGTTTTTGACTTTTGTATACATATTACCAAATTTCTTTAATGCTACGTACATATTTGTATATTTATAACAAAAATCTAATGTTAATAAAAAGGTCACAGAAGCAAGATAGCACAGGAGAGTTCGCACATTTAAATACAGCCAATGCATGTTAGGGTTTGGTATGTTACTTTTTTTGTTATCTTTGTATCATACCACATATTTTCACCTCTTTTCTAGATTTTTTAATATTATGCTGTCAAAATTCTGCACATATGTTACAGTTTTACAATTACATCATCTTTTTCCTATGTTATGCAGTATTTGTCACATAAAAGTTAATATATGGTGCTCTTAATTATTTGTTTGTATCCAGCGTGTTAGTGTGGTAACATAACACAGCATTCCATATGAAACTTGTATCTTAGGTGTTAGTATTAAGTCTGCTTTGTTGCATATAACTTTACTTCAGTAATTCATATGTACTGTTAGTAAAATAAAACAGCCAGAAATAATACATAAATTGCTTACTGAAAAAAGATTTGTTAATCTAAATTTTATTTCACTTTCCTTTATGTATTATCTTAAATGTTTTGTGAAGCATTTTTGAAAATGTGTCTGTTTTCTGTCTTTCTTTAACCCCATTCTTTCTTCTTAAATGATTGTTGCAATGACTGCATCTGGTTGTTGTAATAGGTTTCATATGAGATTGTATTGTGTTGTGGCATGTTCATATAAATGTCAGAAAAACTATTATTTATGTACTGTTTCCCAATATCCACAGTGCTACATAGACAGGTAACAGTATTTTTTATATATGTAAATCATTCTTGTAGTTGTTGCAACTATAAAGTAAATAGAGTTTTTTGTTTTGAAAGTATAGATGGCTTCATTGTGAGAGAAGATACATTGACAACCAGTAATATATCTGTAGGAACGTCTTGTTTACTGTGCTGTTCTTTACTGGACACATTGAAGTGTCTAAGAAATATGACCAGTACTATATATGCATTTTGATTTTGACACAGCTCCAGTGGTTTATCACTGACTGTTTGCAGCTGTGATCAAGCATAGAAAGAAATGTAGTCCATGTAGGACTTGCAGAGGACAGGAGAGCAATGGTACAGTTCTTCCTGAGCACTTTGGTTTTACCCTGCCAGTTACTATTCTTTTAATGCTTCATAATAAGCTGTAATTAATTTAGATGAATATCAGTTCATAATTAATTAAATGCAATATGTAACTAATGTGATGGCTTTTTCCATTTTTAAATCATGAATTGGACTTACACATTAGCAGTACTAAATACAAATTTCTTCCACAATTTGCTTCTGTAGTCAGGTCTTGAACTCCCAGAGACAGTTCTTGCACAGTAAATATGAAGTAACCCGTTTGATTTGTTAGTTGTTGCATTGGTCATATTTCAGTTTATACAGGTTATAAAATGGCATTTGCAACAAATTTGCTAGATTCCATGGGACAAATGTAGTTACTGGCTGTCATATTTTCAACTAACTATATTCTTCACAATTAAGTGTAATATTTGTAATTAATAATGATTGATATTGTGTTTTCCTCATTTTCATTAGCTGCATTATCACCATTGTCACCACAGTTGGTGCTACCTTGTGAGGAAACATTAGATTCTTGGGAAGGTTGTGATGACTCCCTAGCTACTGAGAATACAGCATTGCTTCGTACAGCTGCAGCTGCAACAGAGATTATCATCACCCCAATGAGCCCAACCGCATCCTCTGTGGACCTATCACACATTGACAGTCAAGATGATGAGGACTGTGGCCTGGACACTTCAACGACTGTGGACGTTCAGAAAATGGATCTTCTGAAGCCTGATGTGATTTCTAATATGAATGAAGATGTCTGAGATTGGTGCAAGTTGACTGTAGTTGTAGGGTGAGTAACATATAGTTTTGTGCTCCTTCAGGAAGCAGCTTTAGTTATCCTGTGGCATAAATAACTAATCAAGGGCCCGCCTGCAACAAACTAATTTGGTTGCCCCACTCCCTTAATTGTTAATTACTCTCAGATCTCTCTGTCTGAAGAATGGAATCACATCCAACAGAATTTATGAAAAATCAGTATTTTGTTTGTTTGGTGATTCTCCTGACCTACAAGGCCCCTGGCTGTGTAAGGTCAGTGGGGGCCTCATATACACCATTGGACATGTCAGATACGTGATCATGCCAATGTGGTTTCTTTTTACTGATCATTCATAATTATCAAATACTGCATCATCATCATCCTGTACATTAAATTTTCATAACCTGATGCACATTTTATCAAAGTTTTGAAGATATAGGAAGAAAAATGTTGTCATTATGGTTTGTGTCAACTGAGTCTGTCATTGTAATATCACCCAGCATCAGATTTTCTCTTATCTGTGTACAGTGACTAGCCACATGCAAATATGGTACCTGAGATGAAGTAAAGATATTTACAATTACATATACTCAGACAGTATTTTTACCTTACATCCTGAGGTCACTACATACAGGGACACTTCAGTTACTTGCAGAGGAGGTCATAAATTGTGGTTCTGAATGTATTTAGCTGCATTAAAATAGCAGTCATTCAAAAGATGCAGTTATGACACTTCTGTTCTTCAGGAATATAATGCTGTGTCATGGGGTGGTCAGTTCTAAAACTTTTTAAGGAATCTGCTGCCTTCATCTTCAAAGGTCAGTTTGTCCTAGAAGAAAGTCCCCTAGGACCTACCGCAATTGCAGTATCTGCTTACCCCATGATGCAGTGTGACTTCGCCAAAGAGCAGAATGCTCTGCTGTATTGATGCAAAATCTCAAAACTCTAGTATGTGGTTATGTTGGTTTGTGCTGTATTTGTTTCAGGTGTTGGATATATCAGTGAAGTGAGCCTCGTTGCAGAGGTTGTGCTGTTGGTGATATAGTACGGGTGATTTTGTGTGATGGTGCATCATCCGTGATATGCTATTTTAAACAATTGTGATGGGGCACAGGGGGACAGTTTATTAAAAAATTTTGAGTGTCCAAAATAATAATTTTCATACTTTGAATGCAGCAGTTGCATTGAGTTCAATGAACTTTGCCCTGTATTTAGAAACAAAATGCAGAAGGCACAGTAAACAATTAATTCAGGCACTTTTTACATCAAATTTTTAAAACTTAATACCTTCGCTGCACTGGTCTGAAGTGTGATAATTCAGCATCTTCAGGCAACCTTCATATCATAACAAAGGGTCTTTTCTTGAAGGCATGTAAAATTTGTTACTTAAAAATCTAATTTAATCCACATTTTCACATTTCCATCTTAGGTGCTTAAAAGTTTTAAGAAATGCACAGAATTATACTTTTTTTTTTGCGTCCATGGCAGATGCAAACATTATTCACTGCAGCTGTATGGACGTTTCAGGTGCCTAGCCAGAAATAGTTAAATAGAGATATATAGATATAAAATACTTCACAATTGAAGCGATATGTAAGCTAGGTGGTTTATAAGGTGTTACTCTTACGGCAGATTTGAGGAGGTGATTACACACAGGCACACATGTCATATAAGTAAAGTAGGATAATAAAATTTAAAGTTTGTGATAGTTTTCACATGCTAAAAGTGAAAACCCGTGATGAGCTAAGATTTTGGAGCTAAAGTGGTCAGTACAAATAATTTTTCATGTTAAAATAAAAACATGGTGGGATTACTGAGTACAAATGAAACCAGAGATACTGAATGTGGCAAGTAAAATTTTTCACACTTCAATACACTCACCTTTAAAATAAACAGTAACCATGTATATGAATACCTATAAAATTCATGTCAGTTCATCAACTATCCAGTGTATCGACTATCTTGGAAAATACTTGTGTGGTGCACAATCATATATGTATGTATGTATGTGTGTATGTATGCATGTATGTATGTATTATGTATTATGTATGTATGTATGTATGTATATATGTATGTATGCATGTATGTATGTATGTGTATATGTATGTATGTATGCATGCATGTATGTATGTACACACACACACACACACACACACACACACAGTCTTTCAAAAAATTTTTGTAGGCATTCATTTTATAAT
>Ga0123354_10001564_pt1 | contig 28124 bp, 20 predicted proteins | sample TergutLab28metaG_2_FD_97872 | JGI IMG/M metagenome (GOLD analysis project Ga0123354, IMG submission 97872) | Labiotermes labralis P4 segment gut microbial communities from Petit-Saut dam, French Guiana - Lab288 P4 | ecosystem: Host-associated > Arthropoda: Insects > Digestive system > Gut ... | reverse complement strand
GGATTTTTGGAAAAAAGACCACCTGAAAATCGAATGAAACCGGAAAAATCAATTTTTTTCTCAAATATTCTACGTAGTTGAACATAAAATCATTTAGGGTGGCGCATTGGCTAAGTCAGGAGATTTGTGGAAGAATAACCGGAGCTATCAGTATTAATTTCAATTGAAGAATAAGTATTGTCGGCTCTTCTGATTTGAACTATCAATCCTTTTTCTATACCATCCTGTCCGGAAAAATGAAATCGTACTTTATTAAAAACTATATCAACATTTTTATCCCCGTCCTTTACAGTAAAAGAATCCGTTAGTTGAAGCAATGAACTATAAAAATTGTAAGTATAGGTTCCGTTGAGCAGTTTTATCTCCGGATTGAACGAATTAACATATCCTGCATAATTATAATTGTCATTGTATATGTCGATCCCAAAATAATCATTAACCGGTTCATTTTCTGTATTCTTTAAATTAAACCGAACCGTCCACTCATCTTGTTGAGCTCCGGATGGCGATAATGTTCCGGCAAAAACTTTCACCGAATAGGTCAAGTTTAACACAATCAATAATAAAATCGCATAACGTCTGTTCATAGTATAAAATCCATTAGAAAAATAAAAAATATCTTAATTACAAATATACGACTCTTTTTTCATTCTACAAAATTCATAAACTCACCAATAAAATCATGGCTTTACCCTGAGTTGGTCTTATTGTCCCGACAAATAGATTGTCAGTTCTTTCCCTTTCTTCAACTGCTCGTGGGAAATAAACCAACCATTGATGTTTTTTCCGTCGTAAGCGATGCGTGTAATCGTTTTCCCTACACCCTTTTTCGTAATAGTAAACTGTATGTTATCACTCAAAGAAAATTGGACTTTATTGAACAGCGGAACGGAAATAATATATTCCGGATCGGCAGGAGAATAAGTGTATAAACCAATGGCGTTGAACACATACCATGCCGACATTTCTCCTGCATCGTCCATTCCGGCATAAGCGAGTTTTTCCTTACCCATGCCATAAAAATGATTCATAATGCTATCCAGAATGTTTTGCGCCTTTTCTTGCTTTCCTATAAAATAATAGGTGTAGGGTACGCTATGATCCGGCTGATTGCCTTGACAATAGTTTCCAATGAAACCGGTCAAGTTATCAACTTCATAACCTCGCCACGGTTCGGAAAACAAAGAATCGAGTTTCATTTCAACCGCTTTATAATTAGGATAAAGTGCGAGCATTCCTTTCGGATCGTGAGGGGCGAAGAACAACGACTGCCAAGCATTCGCTTCCCGGTACATGTAAGCATAGTAGGGATAATAAGGATTAAAATCCTTAATCCAGTCGCCATTATCGATGCGTCCTCTCCAAAATCCGGTGGAAGGGTCGAACAGATTTTTATAGTTAGCGGAACGTTTCATCAGCATTTTATAATTCTCCTTATCACCCAATTCTTTGGCAATCAGAGCAACGGCATAATCGTCATAAGCATATTCCACTGTTTTTGTGACAGCGGCTTTATATTCATCCCAAAATGGAACATTCACCGTATCTTTTTCAGCAATCCAGCCTCTCGCTATATATTCGTCGAGATAAGGACGACCTCCACGTCCGGGAACTGTTGCGTTCTTCAGCAAAAGTTTATAAGCGCGTTCCAAATCAAAACCGTGGATTCCACGTAAGTAAGTTCCTGCAACAAAAACAGAAGCATGATCGCCGTGGAAAAAAGTAGGCATATATCCGTTTCTTTTTTCTCCTCTGTCGGTAATGGATTTGATGACATCGACCGACACATCAGGAGTAAGCATACCCAACAGTATTAATTTGTTGCGGTAATCATCCCAAAAAGAAGGGTCTGTATAGTAACGAAAACCTCCGTTCGCAACATTACCTCTTGCATCGGTGTAGTCGCCGTTTATATCGCTACGCAAAGCAGGCCAAAGAAAAGATCGGTACAAACAGGAATAAAATAGTCCTTTCTGACGCTCCGTGCCTCCGCTAACAATTATTTTCGACAACAGTTTTTCCCATGTATCATCCGCTTCCTTGCAAACTTGCGCAAAATTTTTATTGATCATTTCTTTTTCCAGATTCATTTTTGCATTCTCAATGCTTACAAAAGAAAAACCTATTTTAAGTTCCAACGGATCATTTCTCGTTGAATCGCGGAAGGTAACAAGCGAAACCTCATGTTTATCATCTCTTATATTTACAACGTCGCCTATATCATAATTGGAAACAGCATAAAAATACATTTTTTCTTCCGATTGCTGAAAACCCGAAAACGCACGGTCGTCTTCTTTCCGGATTTTCCATGCCGATACGCGATTGTTCGCTCGCGTCATATCGGCAATCAGTTCTTTATCGGCATTTTTCGGAAATGTGTATTTATGATAAGCACAGCGTAATGTGGAGGTCAATTCCACATTAATACCGTATCTTTCAAGAAATACCTGATAATACCCCGGGCGGGCGGATTCGTTCATATGACTGTACTTTGAACAGTAATCGCTTGGCGAAATCTTTCCGGTTGCAGGAAGTAAAGGAATATGCAGTAAATTCCAATGTCCTTTGCATGTATGGGAAAAACCGTAAATCACAGTATCTTCGTACTGATATCCGGCGCCACTCCGGAATTGAGTTACCGGGCTTACTTGAACCATAGCGTTTGGAACGGAGGAACCCGGAAAAACTTCCGCACCCCAAGTGCGCGCCTTCTTCTGACGAACATATCCCAAATCTTCAGGTTTCCAAAGAGTTGCAGTTCCCAACAAAGGATTTACATAATCCGTCAATTTTTTGTCGGATTGACTCTTACTGTTTGTGAAAAAAACAATAAAGATTAAAAAGAAAAAAATATGCTTCGTCATAATTCTAATAAACGTTTTATTATTTCACACTATGGAAAATTCAACTGTAAAGATAATATTCTTTTTGCTAAAAATAAATGATTATTTAAATTCATATAAAATATTATTGTCGGTTTCAAAATAAATAATTATTTTTGCATCGTATTAATAACAATTCAAAACCAAAACATCTATGGAAATAAATTTTTTCAGGGGAATAAAATTCGTTTTTTTATTCCTGTTTATTAGTCAGTTTCAATGGGTTTATTCGTTTGATGAAACGAAATCTATCGACATTCGCGCTTTGTCGTTAGGACAAATGCAATCCCTAAGTCAAGGAATATTAAATCCTGCTTATCTTCCTTTTCTAAAGCAAGTTCAATTTGGAGCTTCTGTTTTTACTCGTTATGAAATGAATGAGTTAAATACCCGAAGTATCTTCGGGCTAATTCCGAATCGATTGCTGAATATGAGCTTTCATCTATCGATGTTTGGATACGATGATTATCAATTGATAGAAGGACAAGCCGGATTTGCCAAAAAACTTTCGTCGAAATTTTCTATCGGGACATCAGTCGGTTATTTTATTAAAAATTCGATTCTGGAAGAAGAAGAACAGACGTATTTGCAGGCGGATGTCAGCTTTTTATGGCGGGCTAGCGATTCCTTTGAATGGGCGTTCACTACGGAAAATTTTTTTCATACCCGAAATTCTCAACCTTTTTCCTGTTTTTCCGGAGTGAGATATCATTTAGCGTCAACTTTCAGTGTTCTGTTGGAGGCAGGGTTTGATCCCACCAATCAATTCGGTGTAAGCGCAGGTATTGAATATGAAATCATCAAGCAATTGACGATTCGAGGCGGATTTCGTGACAATCCGGAAATGCCTTCTATTGGATTTGCTTACAAAATGGAGCATTGGAATATTGATACTGCTTTTTTATTTCATCCGATTCTTGGATTATCCAGTGGAATTTCAGTAAGTTATTCTTTTTAAGAGACTGCGCTAAAAGCATGAGATTACGGTTTAAGTCCGCAGTCTCATGCTTTTGACGCCTCTTTTCAAAACCTTTAATATTTTAAATATGAAACCTTTATTTATTTTATTTTTTTCTCTATTTATTATCTTTGATTTACATTCGCAAATTGCTGCAGACAACACCGAGTGGATGCAGTATTTAGAAGAATTGGCAGAGTCGGACGAACATGGTTCGAGCGATATCGGAGAACTTTTCGATGAATTATCCTATTTAAGCGAACATCCGTTTAATTTGCAGACGGTTACAAAGAAAGATTTGGAGCGGTTGCCTTTTTTAACGGATATTCAAATCGAAAATCTACTGTATTATATTTATAAATATGGTCCATTGGTTGACACTTACGAATTAAAAAATGTAGAAGGACTTGATTTTCAAACAATCACTTACCTATTGCCTTTTGTTTATGTGGGTGAGTCAGACAAAAATCCAACAGATAGCGTATGGAAAAATAGAAAATATCCGGTTAAACAGGAACTGATTCTTAATTCGAATTATACCTTTCAAAAAAAAAGCGGCTATAAAAATGTTTCAGAAGAAGAACGTGCTGCTCATCCTAATCAATATTATTTGGGCGAACCGTATTACCTTTCTTTCCGGTACGGATATCAATACAAGGATGTCCAATTGGGCATTATCGGGAAAAAAGATGCAGGAGAAGCGTTTTGGAATAAGCGGAACAAAGGGTTTGATTATTATGCTTTTAATTTGAATATCAAGAATAAAGGTATTTTGGAAGATTTACATATAGGCGATTATCGTTTATCATTCGGACAAGGACTTGTCATGAATACCAATTATTTTGTAGGAAAAACTTCTGATATCACGAGTATTAATCTAAAAGACAAAGGGATTAAACGGCATATTTCTACGAATGAATACAACTATTTTCAAGGAGTTGCGGGAAGTATGCGTTATAAAAATACACAGCTTTATTTATTTTGTTCACATAGAAAATACGACGCTAACGCCGACAGTAGTTTTATCTATTCATTCAAAACCGACGGATACCATCGCGTCCCTTCCGATATTCTGAAAAAAAAAACTGCACAAATCGATATGGCGGGCGCCGACGCTCAATGGAGAAATGAATCTTTTGGCGTTGGGCTTACCGCCGTTTACTATTCTTTCGGCGGAAAAGAACTTAATCCGACGCCTCAGACTTACAATTTGTTTTATTTGAGAGGGAAAAATCAGTTTAATTCCGGATTGAATTACGGATATCATCATCGAAAAATTTCTTTTCAAGGAGAAACAGCGATTGATGGTTCGGGTAAATGGGCGACAATTAATAATTTTTTGATAAATCCAATTTCAAAGATAGATTGGGTCTTTTCTTACCGGAATTATGCACGGGGTTATAATGCTTTTTTTAGTAAGGCGCTTGCAGAATCATCAGCAGTTCAGAATGAAAGCGGCTTTTATACAGGGATCCGCTTCTATCCTTTCCAGAAATGGGAATTATCGGCTTATGCCGATTATTTTCAATTTCCTTGGTTAAAGTTCGGCATTAATTCTCCTTCGTCGGGAACCGATCGGTTAATTCAGCTTGTTTATAGACCCAATTCATTGATTCAAATGACTTTACGTTATAAGTACAAAGAAAAATATCAAAATCAAATTCAGAAAGATGCACGGGAAACGAAGGTTGTTCCTTACGAACAGGAACGATGGAGGTATCAGCTTAATTACCGGAATGAGAAAGGGTTTGGTTTGAAAACGCAAGCTGATTATAATGTTTATACAAGCGCTTCCCAACCGACGGTAGGATGGTCGCTGACTCAAACGGTTTCTGTGGCAAAGCCATCATCCAAAATCCAATTTGACGGCGCCTTGGCTTATTTCAATGCACGCAATTGGAATAACCGGATTAGTATTTACGAAAAGGATATTCTTTATTCATTTTCATTTCCAAACTATTACGGAGAAGGTCTTCGTATTTATTCGGTTGTTAAGTGGAAAATCGTGCCTGCTTTGACGGTCTATTGCAAATTAGCATCCACTCGCTACTTCGATAGGGAAATCATCGGTTCGGGCTTAGAGGCTATTCATGGTATATACAAAACCGATATTTACGGTTTAATTCGTTACAATTTTTAATCCGAATCTATGAATCGCTGTGTTAAATCGCCATAAGCATCAATTCTCCTATCGCGCAAAAAAGGCCACCAACGACGGATTTCCTCCGAACGTGCGAGGTCTATTTTCACAATCAAGTTTTCTTCTTTTGCGGAAGCAGCCTGCGATAGAATTTCCCCTTGCACACCGGCAACAAAACTGCTACCCCAAAATTGAATACCTTGCGTTTTTTCAGATGAGTCACTTTCATATCCAACTCTGTTAACGGCAATAACCGGTAAACCGTTATAAATCGCATGTCCGCGTTGGACGATTATCCATGCCTCTTGTTGCCGTTTTTTCTCTTCGTCCGAATCGGAAGATTCCCAGCCGATAGCGGTCGGATAAATCAGTAAAGACGCTCCAGATAAAGCCATCAAACGGGCAGCTTCGGGATACCATTGATCCCAACAAACTAAAACGCCTAATTTTCCTACGGATGTTGATATAGGACGGAATCCCAAGTCGCCGGGCGTAAAATAGAATTTTTCGTAATATGCAGGGTCGTCGGGAATATGCATCTTGCGGTATTTTCCGGCTATGGTTCCGTCTTTTTCTATCACTACCGCCGTGTTGTGATATAAACCTGGAGCGCGTTTTTCAAATAAAGATAAAATTAAAACAACGCCCAATTCTTTAGCTAAATTTCCGAACAATTCAGTAGAAGGTCCAGGAATCGTTTCCGCCAAATCAAATACTTGTGTATTCTCCGTTTGGCAGAAATACAGACTATTATGTAGTTCCGGTAAAACAACTAATTGTGCGCCTTGCGAAGCGCAAATCCGGATGTTTTCAATTAACTTGTTTTTATTCGATTCAATATCGGATGTGTTGGATTGCTGAATTAAGCCTGCTATTAAATCCATATTTTCTTGTATATTAATTTATTCGATTATGTAAATCCTATGCGTTTTCGCTTATTACCTAATTTTTCCGCCTGACAAAAACGATGCAAATCGGAAAGGGATAAAATATCGCCTTGCAAAATATTTTCAACGGTGTATTTACGGGAAATGTTCTCCATTTCACCGCCGCTAAGATCGTAAGTATCTGCTAATTCCTTTGCTTCTTCCGGTTTCAGCGAAGGAATTAGCGTTTGCCAGATTTCTTTTCTCGTTTCTGTATTTGGATTTTGAAATTCAATTTTATACAGGAACCGGCGTTCAAAAGCGTTGTCTAAATTTTCGGTTAAGTTAGTGGTAGCAATCATAATTCCATCCAATGTTTCCATCTCTTGCAGGACAATGTTTTGCACGGCGTTCATTGCGCTGTCAACACTGTCCCGGACATCTATTCGCTTATTAATTATAGCATCCGCTTCATTGAAAAGTAAAATCGGGGTTAATTTGCTGACTTTTGAATATTCTCGATAGAGGTCAAAAACTTTCTTTATTTGTTTTTCACTTTCACCGACCCACATACTTTTGGTTTCGCTGATGTTCACCATGTAAATATTTCGATTGGTTTGTCGGGCGATTTGATACACAGTTTCCGTCTTGCCCGTACCGGGAGCGCCATAGAAAATGCAGGCAAATCCTTTTCTCATCCCTGCTGCTACCAATCGTTGCTGAATTTCAACAAAATGTTCTTTATCCAATAATTTTGTTAATGAATCGACTTGCTCGCGCTCTTGTGCATTGTAGAAAAGTTTTTTTAAGGTAATTGATTTATAATCAATGATACGATTGACTTCGGAATTATATTTACCTGAAAGATTATTTGTATTATTTTCCGGTAATTCATCAACAGACTTGTCGGATAGGGCAGGAAGTGGAATATCAGACGTTTGAATAATATCTTGCTCTGATTTTGCAGTTTCCAACAGTTGAGAAAGCTGTTCTTCTGAAATTTCATTGCGTGCATACAGCAATGCTTGCGGATTCGTTTGGATCACTTTTTTATCAATTTTGGAGTGAAGTATTAATCCTTCTAAATTAGTGCACCTGCTCAAAGCCACATATACTTGTCCATGCGTAAAAGCCGCTCCTACATCGGCTATTACACGGTCGAAAGTAAGCCCTTGACTTTTATGCACAGTAATTGCCCATGCCAATCGAATGGGATATTGCATGAAAGTGCCGATAACTTCTTCTTCGACCTTATTTTCCTTTCGATTCCACGAATAACGGATGTTTTCCCACTCTTCCATGTAAATAACGATGGTTCCTTCATTCGGTATTTTGACGTATATCGTTTCTTCCTCAATCTTGTCGATTGTCCCGATGGATCCATTGTAATAGAGAGGCATATTGTTTTTTACAAACATAACTTGCGCTCCTTCTTTCAGATGCAGAATTTGATTCGTAGGCATCAGTTCCTCCGGAAAAACGCCGGTTACTTCAGCCTCAAATGTTTTTTCTTCAGCAGATAATTTTAATAATTTGGTTCGATTGATAGAATCGACAATGCGATTATGGGTTGCTAAAGTAATATAAGTGGAAGATTCCGACGGTTGAAAATCGGGCATATAACGAGATTGTAGCAATACTATATCGCTTTCATTCATATTGTTAATACGAATATGATTTAATAAATCGATAAAGCGGCTGTCTTTTTGGCGGTAAATCTTTTTCAATTCAATATAAACCGGCGGATTGTCTTGTATTACATGAGAATGAAAGAAGAACGGACTATCGTAAAACATTTCCAAAATTTTCCATTCTTCGTTATTGACAATAGGAGGTAATTGAAAAGCATCGCCGATAAGTAAAACTTGAACTCCGCCAAACGGTTCATTTTCGCACTCCCGAAGCCAGCGTAACAGTTTATCAATGACGTCCAAAAAATCGCACCGCAACATGGAAACCTCATCAATAATCAGCAATTCAAGGGATTGGATTAGTTTTAAATGCTTTTGTTGAAAATGGAAAAAACTATCAATAGTAAGTTGGTCAGGATCATCTTTAGGCGCTTTCCGGCGTAACCGGTTATCAGTGGGAGTAAAAATACTTCTGCCTATATGGAAAAAAGAATGTACGGTTTGTCCGCCGGCATTGATAGCCGCCACTCCGGTCGGCGCAAGAACGACCATCGTTTTCTCAACAGTTTCACGGATATATTTCAAAAAAGTGGTCTTCCCTGTACCGGCTTTTCCTGTCAAAAACAGATTTTTATTTGTAAACCGTACAAATTCAACCGCCTGATTGAATGCTACATTATTATCATCTAATTGAATATGATTTACCTCCATGAATTTTGCATCAACTTTTCAGAAGCGTATTCAAACACATAAATATCCATAGTGAACCGGATAAAATTTAAAAAAATGTGTTTGTAATACAATCACAAAGATAAATATTATTATTGTATTTATAAAAATTTTCCGTATTTTTGCGGGAACTTATTTATACATTATGGCTTATATCGATTATTATAAAGTATTGGGAATAAGCAAAGGAGCTTCGCAGGACGATATTAAGAAAGCTTATCGGAAGTTGGCGCGAAAATATCATCCCGACCTTAATCCGCAGGATACGTCTGCTCACAAAAAGTTTCAGGAAATCAACGAAGCAAACGAAGTGTTGAGCGATGTCGAAAAGCGAAAGAAATATGATGAGTATGGCGAGAATTGGAAGCATGCCGACCAGTTTGAACAGTCTCGTCAACAGCAACCCGGCGGCGGAGATTTTACATATCAAAATTTTGGCGGATTTGGTGATTTTGGCAGCGGCGGTTATTCCGATTTCTTTGAGACTTTATTCGGAAATGCAGGAAGAAAGAGCGGTAGAACATCGACTTTCAAAGGACAAGATTATTCCGGCGAGGTGCATCTGACGCTTCAACAAGCTGCGAAAACACATCAACAGACGATCGAAGTTAATGATAAAAAATTGCGCATCACGGTTCCTGCCGGTATTGCCAACGAACAGCAAATCAAGCTAAAAGGACAAGGAGGAACAGGCGCTAACGGTGCTCCAGCCGGCGATTTATACCTGACGTTTATTATTCAGTCCGACCCTATGTTCAAACGGAAGGGTGATGATTTGTATCTGGATGTTGTTGTGGATTTATATACCGCAGTATTGGGCGGTGAATTATTGGTTAAAACGTTGGACGGACAAGTCAAAATGAAAGTGAAACAAGGTACCCAACCGGATTCAAAAGCCCGTTTGAAAGGGAAAGGTTTTCCTGTTTATAAAAAAGACGGCGAGTTTGGCGATTTAATCGTAACCTATCAAGTGCAAATTCCGACGAATTTAACGGAAAAGCAAAAACAATTATTTCAGGAATTACAACAAAATAAATAATTGCGAGCTATGGAAGAATTAATTATCATCGAGGAATATATCCGGCATTCGCATATCGAACCGCAATTCATTGCTTTATTGGAAGAAAACGATTTGATTCATACGCAGGAAATCGAGAATAAGCATTATCTGCCTCCGGATGAATTAGATAATCTGGAAAGTTACGCCCGTTTGTACTACGATTTATCAATCAACATCGAAGGAATAGACGCTATCCATCATTTGTTGGAACGCCTCCGGATTTTGCAGGAGGAAATGCGGGAATTGCGGAATCGCCTGCAATTGTGGGAGTGAAGTTTTCCGTCATTGCTTCAGACTGCGTCTCCGCAATGACGGAAAATTTTTTTATACATTGACCAAAACCACCAAATATTTGGTTAGACTCCAGAAATTAGTCGGGTCTAAAATATGCAATTCTACCTGATTATTTGCATCTTTAACAAATTCGTAAGAACCATCGGGATGTTTGGAAACCAATTTTGCTTTTTTAGCCCATAGTTGAACTACCGTCAATTTACTAAAATCGTTTACCTTAATGAAGTAATCACGATTAAAATTGGGTCCCAATTGATTGTTTACCAATATTTTTTGTTTTGACAACTCATTGGATGTTCCGAAGCAATAGTAAACCGTAGTAATCACTTTTTGCTGCTGAGTAATCGTTTGTTGTTGTGAATTTGATTGCACTCTTAATTCTTGTACATCTTTAGAAAGATTATCAACATTCGAACTCAATTCGGATATTTGTTGGCTTTTGCGTTCCAATTCTTCATTCAGAGTCACCAACGCCATCGTCTTTTGATCTAATTCCGTGCGAAGATTATTTAATGTCTGTCGCAGTTGCGCCGATTGTACCGACGAATTTTTCAGTTTAGCTTCCAATTCGGTAATTTTTTGCCGGTTCTTGTCCAACGTTTCAGTAACAAATTTCATGTCCGAATGAATTCTGTCTTTAGTAGAAGGCGCTAATTCGCCGGGATTGTTGGACTGTACGGACAAATAATTTTCAGCCGTCTTAATGTTCTTGAAGTTGTCTTCCACTTCATTTAAAAGCGAAAGCATGTCTTCCATTTCACTTGCATTCTTCGTGTTAGCTAATGCTAACGAGTCTTTTTCCGCTTGAAGTTGTTTATATTCCGACGAATTTTTTACGCAGGAAGAAGAAAAAATCAAAGCGAATACTATTAACCCAAATAATACTACTTTTTTCATTGCTCTTGTAAATTAAAATATTTAACATTCTTTTTATCCTCTTTACCAGCCACGACAATCACAAATTCACCACGCGGCTCATTTTTTGTAAACCATTGAATCAATTCTTCTAAGCTTCCATGAATCGTTTGTTCGTGCAATTTGGAAATTTCTCTCGAAACGGAAGCTTTCCGTTCGGGTTCCAAACAAGCGGCTAACTGCTCAAGCGTTTTAAGTACACGAAACGGCGATTCGTAAAAAACCATTGTGCGACTTTCATTTGCCAATTCTTTCAATCGCGTTTGCCTCCCCTTTTTTTGAGGAAGAAAGCCTTCGAACGAAAAGCGGTCGATAGGAAGTCCGGAATTTACCATTGCCGGCACGAAAGCCGTTGCTCCCGGAAGACATTCCACATCAATACCTTGCGCTACGCATTCGCGTGCCAGCAAAAAACCGGGGTCGGAAATACCGGGTGTTCCCGCATCGGATACCAAAGCAACATTTGCGCCCGTTTTTATCCGTGATACAATCCAATCGACGGTTTGATGCTCATTAAACTTGTGATGCGATTGCATGGAGTTTTTAATATCAAAATGTTTCAGTAAAAATCCGGTTGTCCGGGTATCTTCCGCTAAAATAAAATCGACTTCTTTTAAAATACGTACCGCTCTGAAAGTCATATCTTCCAAATTTCCCACCGGAGTGGGAACGATATAGAGTTTTGCCGCTTCCGCCATCCTTCAGGCAAATCGTTTATCTATTGTATTATCTTCATTTTCCCTTCCGTTTTCCTGCTTTTCCAAAGGTTTTTCTTGCACTACATGCAACTGTAAGGCTTCAATTTCATAAATCTTCGCTTTCAAGCGATTGATAACGTCAATTGAAGAACTGAAAAACGAAATTGGGAGTATCTCCATGTTTTGAGCTTCACGAAAAGACTTTTTTAATTCCTGAATTTCTTTCAACCCCTGCTCAATTATTTTCTGATGTAACATAATCCTTCTAATTAACAGGACAAATTTAGGTAAATATTTTTTTATATGATATATTTCGGATTAAAAAATCAAAATTATGTTTTTTACGGTTATAAATCTATGACTTTTTAAAGCTTGAGTTTAAACTTTTGCTCATTTGGAAAATTTCATGTAGCTTTGCCAATAACTTGGAAATAATTAAAATGAGTAAGAAATCAAAAAAAATGAAATCGGATAAATGGAGAAACAGACCGAGCGATTTAGGTACTTTAGCTGTAGGAACATTTGAACGGCGTTCGAATGGAAAAAATTCATTTATTCCGGAAGATGGCAGCGAGCATTTGTTTGTTGCCGAACGAAATTCTCTTCATGCAATGAATGAAGATAAAGTAAAGGTTCAAATCTTAGCGCGACGTAAGGGGAATACGCCTGAAGCTGTAGTGATTGAAATTTTGGAACGAGCCGATAATCGGTTTGTCGGAGTTCTTTCGGTCGGACGGCATCATGCTTTTCTTTTAACAGACAGTAAAATATTAGCAAATGATATTTTTATTCCGAAAGATAAACTGAAAGGGGCGAAAGACGGTCAGAAAGCTGTGGTGAAAATTACCGCATGGGCTGAAAAAGCAAATAATCCGGTAGGAGAAATTATTGATATATTGGGTGATGCCGGAGATAATACTACAGAAATGCACGCAATTCTCGCCGAGTTCAGATTGCCTTACCGGTATCCGGGAAAAGTTGAAGAAGAAGCCGCTAAAATTCCGGTTGATATTTTGGATAAAGAAATCCTGTTGCGTGAAGATTTTCGTGAAGCAATCACGTTTACGATTGATCCGAAAGATGCTAAAGATTTTGATGATGCTTTGTCTGTCCGGAAACTGAAAAATGGCAATTTTGAAATTGGGGTTCATATTGCGGATGTTACCTATTACGTAAAACAGGGTGGGATTATCGACAAGGAAGCCGCTGAACGGGCGACTTCTATTTATTTAGTCGATCGGACGATTCCGATGCTTCCCGAATGTTTAAGCAATGGTCTTTGTTCCTTGCGTCCTTTGGAGGATAAATTATGCTTCTCTGTCGTTTTTGAAATGAATCGACTTGCTGAAGTTAAAGATTATCGAATTGTTCGGACGGTGATTCGCTCAAATCGCCGCTTTGCTTACGAAGAAGCGCAGGCTATCATTGAGAATAGCGGCGTTGCCGTTTCCGCACCGGATGAACCGGAAATTTCAGAGGCTGTTTTGACGTTGGATCATTTGGCTAAACTATTACGGGAAAAACGTTTCAAAAATGGCGCTATCAATTTCGACCGTTCTGAGGTGAAATTTGATATTGATAAAAATGGAAAACCGTTGCGGGTGTTTTTCGAAGAAGCTCAAGATTCCAACAAATTAGTTGAAGAATTTATGTTGTTGGCTAACCGATATGTAGCTGAATCCGTCGGTAAAGTCGCCAAAGGCAAAAAAGCGAAAACGTTTGTTTACAGAGTTCACGATTTGCCTAATCCTGAGAAATTATCCAATTTTGCCGAATTTATCCGTCGCTTTGGCTATAAACTGAAAGACAAAGGGAGCGATAACGAAATATCAAAGAACATCAACCATTTACTCGATGAAGTACAAGGTAAACGAGAACAAACCCTGATTGAAACTTTAGCGGTTCGTTCGATGGCGAAAGCTACATATACTACTCAAAATATTGGACATTACGGGTTGGCGTTTAAATATTACACACATTTTACTTCGCCCATTCGACGATATCCGGATATGTTGGTTCATAGGCTATTGGAGCGTTACCTACAAGGAGGACGTTCGGTCAATCAAAAGACTTTGGAAGAGGAATGCAAGCACTGTTCAAATATGGAATCTTTAGCATCCAACGCTGAACGGGCTTCAATCAAATACAAGCAGGTCGAATTTATGTCGGATAAAGTCGGAATGATTTTCGATGGGGTTATTTCCGGCGTTACCGAATGGGGACTCTATGTCGAGTTGTCCGACAATGCTTGTGAAGGCATGGTTCCCATCCGCGATTTAGCTGATGATTATTACGAGTTTGATGAAAAGACCTATAGCCTTATCGGTACACGGAAAAAACAACGTTACCGCTTAGGTGATCCGATGAAAATCAAAGTAGTAAAAGCTAATCTCGAACGCAAGCAGTTGGATTTTGTGCCGGTGGAATAAACTGTCATTGCGGGCTTGACCCGCAATCCCATGCATCCAGCCGTTGAATTATTTCTTCACTTCTCTCCAAACCGAATATACTACTCCTGCTATCAACAATAGCAATACAAAGAAAGAGCTGAAAGAGGAAACGTATGACGCTGTGATATAGCCTTCCGGACGGAAAATAAACTCTATCTTGTGTTCACCGGAAGGAACTCGCATCGCCCGTAAAATCCAATCCGCCCGAAAATGAGGCGTCGATTGACCGTCGATCGTTGCTTTCCACCCCGGTTGATAGTATATTTCCGAAAAGACTGCCAATTGTTCGGAATGGGTTTTTGAAGTATAAATCAAATGGCTCGGTCGATAACTGTCTAAAACAATACTTGCCGTAGAATCGGGTGGAGCTGGAGTAAAGCCTTTCAAATTGTCGGCGAAACGTTTATCTACTACTGCCGTTTGCAAGGGGTTGATCACGTCTAACGAAGCAATTTCGGCATCGGCATTTTCCACTATTTTTACTTCAGGTACAAACCACGCATTTCCGAAAGCCTTCGGATTAACGATTGGCGGTTGACTCGGATCAAAAATAAGATAGCGCATATTCAACATGTTCAACGAAGGAGTCGATGCAAACGACTGTTGAATCATTTCCAAGGTAACGGAGTCTTTTTTGAATGTTTGGATGATGATTCCCATTTCTTTTATTATCCGGTGGTCGATTAACTCCTGATATCTTCTCTGTTTTACAGGAGAATATCCTCCGATGGAGTGGTGATAATACGATACGGTTGTTTCTTGAAAAGGATTGTTAAGCGTTAATACGCGATAAGACAAATCCTTGTCTTTCAGAATTACTTGATCGGCTACCGACTCTGTATAAGATGCATTCAATTTTTCTTTTTTGAAATTGCTATCATTCAAATAGCGCTTATCAACCGTCCATAAATCAACTAAAGTTAGAACAATAAATCCTATGCCTACAAGCAAAGCGCCTTGTTTTTTATTTTTAAGCTTTATAAATAAATAAACCAGCCCTGCGCTTAGTAATACAAAAACGAATGAACGAAACGCATCAACCGAAGCTAAATGTATCCGGTCTTGCAATAATCCGCTGTACCAAGGTTGCTGATCGTATTGAAGCTGAGTATCATAATTTGATTGATAATTAAAGAAAAGTGTGGGAAACCACCAGATAATCAAGCAGATTCCACCTGTAATGGAAAGCGACCAGATTAACCCTTTTTTCAATAGCTTTGCATCCACCTTTTCTTCGAGAATGTTTTTTAATCCCCAATAAGCAATAATAGGAAACACCAATCCGGGGATTACTAATGCCATTTCCGGCGTCCTAAATTTATTATAAGAGGGTAAGTAATGGAATAGAAACGAATTAAATCCATCGAGATTTCTTCCTAATGATAAGAATATAAGAAAGACTGCGCCAGCAAAAAGCCACCATTTCAATCCGTTTTTTATAATAATCATTCCCAATAAAAACAGGAAACAAACCACAGCCCCAAAATAAACAGGTCCACTCGTATAGGACTTGTCCCCCCAATAAGTAGGCGCCTGAACATCTTTACCTAATCGATAATTTGCATCGCGTAGATCTTTGTAAAATTCGGAGGAAGAATCTAAGGTTTCATTGGAAGAACCTCCATAAATGTTGGGGATGAGAAGTGTCAGTAATTCTCCTCTTCCGTAGCTCCATTGAAAAGCGTAATCTTTATCCAACCCGGAAGATATTTTTTCGCCATCTTTTGCAACAGTAGTTAATTCGGTAGCTCCTCGAAGCGAAGTTTTTCCTAATTCCCATTGAGTATATAACGATCGGGTGCTGGGTAAAACAGCGATAAGCACACATACCGCCATTATAGCAGTCACTTTGACCAATTCCATCCATTCGCCTTTCTTAATTTTCTCAACAAGATAACCGGCATAAACAAACAAGCATAACAATACCAGATAATAGCTAACCTGAATGTGATAATTACTTATTGATAAAGCTACTCCTAATAAAAACAGTATGCTTCCCCAAAGATAGTTTCGTCGAAAGAGTAAAATCATGCCGGATAGAATAATTGGCATATATGCAATGACGTAGGCTTTTGTAATATGTCCGACTCCAATAATAATAATATTGTAGGATGCAAAAGCGAAAGCAATGGAGCCGGCAATAGCCACCCAACGTTTCACACCTAAAACGCACATCAGTAGGTAGAAACTGATTAGTCCTGCAAAAACCATTCCTGCATTCGTATATCCAACCATTTTGATGGGCGCTTCCAACCATTCAAAGCGGGGTAAATTCGGAGCCGGATCGCCATAAATAGTAGTAGTGTAGGGCATTCCTCCAAACATGGCATCCGACCATGCGTTAAATTCTCCGGGTTTAGCCGTTTTTTCAAACTGCGCTGCCTGACTGTTGCCCATTCCCGCAACGTGAATCATATCCGGCTGTTGAATGGTTTTGCCATCAAATACCGCAGGAGCAAAATAAATAACGGTTATTGCTAAAAAAAGAAGTATGGCGATGAGATGTTCGCCTGTTTTTTTTACTAAATTTTGCATGATTTCTTACTAAATTTTCCGACAAAAATACATTTTTTTTGAATATGTTCAAAAGTGTTTGTTAAGAAACTGTTTTCTTTGTCCATTTGGCAACATAAAAGCGGAGAGCAAACCAAAGATGACGGATTTGCGTAGGCAGTTTACCATAATTTTGGCACATAATCCGGTAACGTTCCTTTAAAGCTTCTTTCCGGTTGGCGGCGCTCAATCCTGCTTCCAAAAAGCGTGAAAGAATGAGATGGGTATTGAATATTGTATCCGCTTTTTTCATGCAGCGAATACACCAATCATAATCGGCTGTAAACCGGTATTGTAAATCATAAGGTTCTGCTATTGTCCGTTTGACGAGAAACGATTGATGGCAAACCAGCATTCCCATATTAAAACTTTTCCACGATAAATTTTCCGGAGCTTTCAAGCAGCGCATACCCAATGAACTACCTTCCGAATCCGCTATTATCGTTTCGCCATATAGTATATCCGGCAGTTTACCGCCGCCAAGAGTATTCACTATTTCCTGAACCGTAGTTTCGGAATAAAGCGTGTCGCCTGCATTGATAAACCAGATATAATCGCCGGAAGCTAATTTAAGTCCTTTATTCATCGCATCGTACAATCCTTTGTCAGGCTCGCTCACCCAATGCGTTAGAGAAGATTGGCATTTTTTTATAAGGTCTAACGTTCCATCGGTGGAATTTCCATCGATAATGATGTATTCAATGTTGGGATACGTTTGTGAAACAACACTTCGAACGGTTCGCTCGATCCACAAGGAAGCATTGTAAGTTACGGTAATAATTGAAAAAAGCATAATCATCATTTAGAGAGTGTAAAGGTATATATATTATTCATATTTTTAAACGTAATCCAAAAGATAATTCTAAAAAGATGTGAATGAAATCAACAACTTATTATTAGAAAATTTATGTTTGTTGTACCTTCTGACATTTAAAAAATCACCGCGGTGACCGCATCTTTTCACCGCGGTGATTTGGATTAACTGTTTTTTAGGACTTTTTTCCCGCTAATACATTACTAATGTGTTAAAATAGAAACAATTCGTAATTGAAATTATTCCGCTTCCTGTTGCGCTTCGTATTCCTTCAGCAGTTTGTCCTGAACGTCGGTCGGAACTAATTCGTAGGAGGCGAATTTCATTGTGAAAGAGGCGCGTCCGCCGGTGATGGAACTCAACGAAGTTGAGTAATTACTCATTTCTTTCAGCGGTACTTTCGCCATTAGTTTTTCGTATCCTTTTTCAGAATGCATCCCCATAATCATGGCGCGCCGGCTCTGTAAATCACCCATTACGTCGCCCATGTATTCCGAAGGAAGGGAAACTTCCACATCGTAAATCGGCTCCAGAATTTTCGGTCCGGAATTTTTGAATGCGTCGGAAAAAGCATTGCGTCCGGCAAGCATAAACGAAATTTCATTGGAATCGACCGGATGCATTTTACCGTCGTAAATGATGACCCTGACGTCGCGGGCGTAGGAACCGGTTAATGGACCTTGTTCCATTCGCGCCATAACTCCTTTCAAAATAGCCGGTAGAAAGCGGGCGTCGATCGAACCGCCTACGATGGAGTTGACAAACACCAATTTGCCGCCCCAATCTAAGGCTATTTCCTGCACGTCACGCGCCTGAATTTTAAATTCCTGACCGCCGAATTTGTAAACTTCCGGCATCGGCATTCCTTCTTGATAAGGTTCGATAATCAGGTGTACTTCGCCGAATTGCCCGGCGCCTCCCGATTGTTTTTTGTGACGGTAATCGGCGCGCGCTGATTTCGTAATGGTTTCGCGATAAGGAATTTTCGGTTCAAAAAATTCAACCGCCAACTTGTCCGTATTTTCGAGTCGCCATTTCAATGTTTTCAAGTGAAATTCGCCTTGTCCGGAAACGATTATCTGCTTCAATTCTTTCGATTGTTCAATAATCCATGTTGGGTCTTCAGATCGCATCCGGTTCAGAATTTCCATCATCTTTTCGGAATCGGCTTCGTTGGCGGCTTTGATGGCGCGTCGGTATTTCGAATTGGGATATTTAATAAAATCAAATTTATTGTCGGCGCCTTTGCCGTTCAAAGTATGACCGGTGTTAACGTCTTTCAATTTCACGGTAGCGCCGATATCGCCGGCTTGCAGTTCGGTAACTTCCGTGCGGTTTTGTCCGGCTACAACGAACAGTTGCGAAATGCGTTCTTTCGAACCTCGGTCTTCGTTCAGCAAGTCGTCGCCGATTTTTATCGTACCCGACATGACCCTGAAATAGGAAACGCGTCCGATATGCGGCTCGACTGTGGTTTTGAAAACGAAAAGACTGACGGGCGCTGTCGGATCGGCTTGAATTTCTTTGCCTTCGGTATTCTTGTAAAGGGGCATTTCCGGAACGGAGGGTACATTATTGCCTAAAAACTCCATCAGCCGGTGAACGCCCATGTCTTTGCCCGATGAGGCGCAAATCACAGGAAACATACCGCGAGTTAACAATCCTTTACGGACGCCTTCCCGCATTTCATCTTCACTCAGGCTTCCCTGGTCGAAGAATTTTTCCATCAATGCTTCATCGTTTTCAGCAGCCGCTTCAACAAGCGCATTATGCATTTCTTCCGCTTTGCTTAGCTCGCTGGAAGGAATATCCAAGATTTCGGGGGTTCCGCCATCTGTTTTCCATTGATAAAGTTTCATTTTCAACACATCCACCATTTGATGAAAATGTTGCCCGGTATGCACCGGATATTGAATCGGGACTACTTTACTGCCATAAGTTTCCTTCAGTTGAAGCAAAGTCTTGTCGAAATCGGCGTATTCTTTATCTAACTGGTTGATGAGAAATATAACCGGCTTGTGCAAGTCTTCGGCGTAACGGAACATATTGATAGTGCCTACTTCAACTCCGTATTGGGCGTTGAGAACCAGCAGTGCGGTATCGGTTACGCTCATAGCGGAAACGGATCCGCCGGAAAAATCATCCGAGCCGGGGCTGTCGATAAAGTTTAATTTTTTGTTCAGCCATTCTACGCTGAAAATGGTTGAAAAAACCGAATATCCGTATTCTTTTTCTACTGAAAAATAATCCGACACTGTGTTTCCGTTGTCAACAGAACCTCTACGTTTTATAACTCCACCCTCGAAAAGCAATGCTTCTGCGAGGGTGGTTTTTCCCGAGCCGGAACCGCCTATGATTGCAATGTTCCGAATGTCATTGGTTTGATATACCTTCATTTTTATAAATGTGTTTAGTAATGGAACAATAAATTTGATTTAAAAAAAGGCGAAAATTATAAAAAATAAAGGAATATAGCAATAGCAAATATATGTTATAAAACATATTGTTGACATAAAAACAAAAACAGTCTTTGTTTTATTGTCCTGAATTAATTCCGTAGAATTGCGCCTGATCGACAGCCCAAGCAAGCATATTCCCAAAATAGAACGAGTTATACGCTCCATTCGGATAGTTCGTACATACGGGACGCATCATGGGTCGTCCTTGGGTATCGGTAGCAAAAGGTTCTATGCCATTGGTTGGAAAAGCGCTGTTGAGTCTGCCGGTGAAGAAACCGCCTTCTCCAAAAAAGCAATAGCGTTGTCCGGTAGCTCTGAAACAAGATACTCCGCTTGTCGTATTATAACCGTATATCAAAATTCCTGTTGAAGGCAAACCGGTTACCTGCACTAAGCTAGATTCCGTATCGCCGCAGATATCATCACCTCCCAGCGTTTTTGAGCCTGTCGGCTGGAATGGACCATTGAGAATCGGATCCGTATAATTTGCAAGCTGTGTGTGCGCTGTACCCGTCCTCGTTGAAGTAATGGTAGATGCAGGTACTCCGAAAACGGCGGCAATAACAGGGGCGGGAGTATCTTCTGCAAAGTGAAGGATGATTCCGCCTTTATTCAAATATTGCACCATTGAAGCTGCCGTTGTCGCAGTAATTCCGGTTGCGTTATAAGTGATGATTACAATATCCGGTTTATCCGTATTTAGTATTGCATTCCAATTAGTTGTACTATTTATATCGGTGTCATACTCTTTCAAAGAAAACGCTCCATCTAAAATAAATCCTCCCGGTGCAGGAGTTGTAGGTACAACCATTTTAACGGTGCTGTTGTTCAAGTTGCCAAAATTATACAGGCTTTGTAAAAATGCTTGAGAAGCGCCGGCATTCAAAGCATAGCCATACGTAGCATTCTGTGTGCCGAAAACGGCAATCTTTTTCGAAGTGTAAGCAGCACGCAGGGTTACTTGACAGTCCACTTCGCCGTTTTTGGTTTGGAAAGTCATCGTTAGTGTGATCGGGTCTAACGTAGTGGGTTTTGTTCCTGATATTGCATAGAGTCTGATCGTATTCGGTCCGGTTGAAGAAAAATTACCGCTCCCTCTGAATTGGACTCCGCTTATTTTGTTGGTTTCTGCCGACCAGCCTGTTTCAGCATTTCCTGAACCCAAGCTATTCACGGTTACAGTAACTTCGATGTAGTGCGACATATCGTCGGAATTGGTTTGATCCGGTAACATTGTATAAATTCCATTGACTTGCGCACTTCCGCAGATTACGTTGTAGTCTGCCGCTGCAGGAATTACCGGAATTAAGAAATCGTTACACACGCTAAAATCAGTACCGTTAATATTGATTTGAATATGGTCGCCAACGGGCGTTGCCGGCGGTACGCTAAAATTCGCTTTTTGAGGAGTCCCTTGCGCCGTAAGGGTTATGCTTTGCATTCCTGTGTAGAGGAACGTTCCGCTTGCCGTAAAAGTGTAGCCGTTACCCGTGGCAGCGTCGTACATGGCAACTATAGTCGCATCATAAGAGCCTTCTTTTGCAACATTCACAGGAATAACGATTCGTTCGTTTACGGAAGTTTCCACACCTTGAATATAGTTACCGAAAACTTTTATTCCACTGCAAGAAACGCTGTCTATTGTTGCTTTACCCATTTTTCCGCATACGGATTGCCATTTTACATCCAATGCTGAATAGTAGTTAAAACAATTTTCATCTGTATTGTAAATCATCAATCCATCGGCTGGATTTCCAATTTTATCTCTGGCATCTTGAGTTATACGGGGAACCAACACTCCAAGCGTGTCCGCTTTTACGTCTAACGCAGCGCTCTTATCCGGAGAAAGTGTTCCTATGCCCACTTGACTATAAGAAGAATTACTAATAATGAAAGCAATTAACACAATAACTAAGGTTATAACATTTTTTTTCATAAAAACAGTTTATAATTAATAAATGAATAATAATTTACATTCTACAGCCAATAAATCATATTTCATAGCTGATAATTTTGTATGTCTAATGTAGCTGTAAAGTAAATGATTTTAAAATGTCTATTCTAACCGTTGAGAATCTAATGTTGATATAACCGCTCTTTTAAAAATAAGGATATGATAAAATATAGTTAAAAGATGTAAATATAAAATGAACACTTCAGCATTTTTGTTTCTGCATTGTAATAACTCGAAACAAGAACACTGAAAATGTCATTTTGTAAAAAAATAAAAAAAATAAGAACGGTATCGTGCGCTATGTTTATCGCTTTCGATTTTTAAAATTTGTAACAGCGGTTCTATTATTTTGTTACTATCATCTTTTTGGTATCTATTAACGTATCATTCACAAATAAAGAATAATAATACATACCTGTCGGGAAGGAGCTTGTTTCAACCTTAACCGTGTTCTTTCCGGGATTGGAAAGCGGCATTTGTTTGAGTATTTTTCCCGTCGTATCGATTAAAATAATTTTTGCCGAGTTGAACGATGTCGGCAATGTATAGGGAATAACCGTGGATTGATTTACCGGATTGGGATAATTTTGATCCAACGAAGTTCCATTAAAAGCGGAAACGTTATTAATGGAAGTAAGATTATACGCTTTCATTAGCATATCCACCATTCCTTGTAACTGTTCCACCTGTTGCTGCAGAGAAGCAATAACAGCGCTTTGAGCTTCGTCCTGATCACTGAGTTCCTGCACCGCTTTGACCAAAGGAACGACGAAGCTTGAATATTGCAATCCGTAAAGGTTGCTATCACTTTCGTCTATGTCGATGCCACCGAAATCATATCCGATGCTTTTCGCTGCACTCTCTACATCTTGTGCTAAAAATCCGGTAGTTGGGCGTTCTTCCTTTGGATTTTGCGCATCTACTTTCAGTAAATTCCGTATTGCATCCCAATCCCAATAATAGGTAACCGGTTGTAATTTATTGATAAATGCTAATCCGGGAATGTTTGTTCTAATATTCTTCTTTATTCTTTTGTCCGAAATAGTGGTCATGGGAGCATATCCTCGAATACTTCTTACATTGCTGTTCCCTATCATTACCTGATTGCTCGCCGTCGCTTTCGCTCCATATCCGATGGCTGTCGCATTCGTCAGGTTGTCATTGCTAACATCTGCGCCATAGCCGATAGCGGTATTGAAATTTCCTGAATTGTTCGTCAACAAGGCGCGTAGTCCGACAGCGACATTTCCATTCCCCGACTTCACTTCTTTCAACGCTTCATATCCTACTGCTGTATTTGAATTTCCTTCACCGTAGCCTACATCAGCGTCGGAAGTATGGATTACCGACCATAAGGATCGACAGCCCACCGCCGTATTGTAGCTTCCGTTTAAATTTCCTCCTAACGACTGTTCGCCGAATGCCGTGTTTTCCACACCGGTTTTATTGAAATGGAGCGACGAATTACCGCCTGCCGTATTAAAACGACCTGTCACATTGTTTTGAAGCGATCCCGACCCCAGGGCGACATTCCAAAAACCGGTCTCATTAAGCATAAGCGCTTGGAAACCGAACGCCGTATTAAAATCTCCGGTCGTGTTATTGCAAAGCGCCCTGAATCCGGTTGCAGTGAGTCCATAGCCATTCGTATTTTTGAACAGAGCTTCACTCCCTACTGCCGTATTTTGAGATTGCTTGTTGTTAAATAATGCTTTTTGTCCGATGGCAACATTATGGCTGCCCGGCGTTAATGAATTACCCAATGCGCCGATTCCTACCGCCACATTATTATCGCCTTCCGTACACCATTCGAGCGCCCACGTTCCGATTGCAACATTTCCCGATGCTGCGCTGTTCCACTGAAGAGCTTGGGCTCCGAATGCCGAATTTCCCGTTCCGCTCCCCAATGCATTGGTTAACGCGAGATATCCGAACGACACATTATTTTTTTCTTGATAGCCCGAAAATCCAGCCCATTGACTGTTCGTCTTTATGATTAAAGGGTTGTTGTCTGTCGTACCAACAAAATTTGAATTTGTAGTCCCGGCATTTCCGGTCAAAGACCACGACGATTGGGAATAAATTTTTACTGCAAGTAGCAAACCCGTAATAATAATAAATAAATACTTCATGGGGTTAAATTTTTAAAAATTAATAATTCCTTTTACTATATTATCTCTTTATTTAGTTCCGTGTATGAATTACCACAAAGTAAACACTTTAAAATTAAATTTTGTTATAAAATCGTTTCTATTTTTGTTAATATTTGTTTTTAAATAAGAGGTTATGTGCATTTAAAATAAAGAATATGATAGAAAAATATATGATTTATTTTTTTAATTTTATTATAACTCTTAATTATATAGTATGGATTAAGAATGTATCTCTATCGAATCAATTTCATTAATTTATTGAATAAAATGATAATTAATAGGACTAAAAAGACTAATAAAGATAATGTTTCACTAATTACTTCATTCGGTCAACAATCTTAAGATTGGGTATAGGTAGAAAAAGTTTCGTGTTGTTGGTATTTCAAGTTTTTTCTTAGCTCAAAATATTTGGAAAATGATGTATCTTTGCATTGCATATTCAATGATATGTATGAACAACATTAAATAAAACAATAACAAATTCTTTTATGAATAACAAACAAAGTAAAATCGTTTTTATCACCGGATCAACTGCCGGAATCGGGGAGGGGTGCGCCCATAAATTTGCATCTCAAGGATTTTCTTTAATTCTGAATGGAAGGGATATTCACAAATTGGAAGCCTTGAAACAGGATTTAGTTGAAAAGTACAACAGCGACATATTTCTGTTGCCGTTTGATGTACGTGATAAGGAAGCCGCCCGGAAAGCTATTCAAAGCTTGCCGGAAAAATGGCAAGCCATCAGCATTCTAATCAATAATGCAGGATTGGTATTAGGAGTAGAAAAAGAATTTGAGGTCAATCCGGACGATTGGGATATTATGATTGATACGAATATCAAAGGATTGCTTACCATCACGCGGTTGATAGTTCCCGGAATGATTGCGAGAGGGGAGGGGCATATCATCAACATCGGCTCGATTGCAGGCGAAGCGGCTTACCCCGGCGGAAGCGTTTATTGCGCAACCAAGTCGGCGGTGAAAGCGCTTTCCGACGGATTGCGTATTGATTTAGTGGATACGCCTTTGCGTGTTACAAATATCAAACCGGGATTTGTGGAAACCCATTTTTCCATTACCCGTTACCGGGGCGATAAGTCGAAAGCCGATGCTGTTTATACCGGTATGAAACCGCTGGTTGCTGAAGATATTGCAGAGACCGTTTATTATGCCACATCAGTCCCTCCGCATGTTCAGATTGCTGAAGTCCTGGTTATGCCTACGAATCAGGCGACAGGGACGATTGTGCACCGGCAGGTATAAACAGGGGATTGCGGGTCAAGCCCGCAATGACAGGAATACGCCTCTGCAATGACAAGAATAAATTAGCTTACTACGCTTCCCGGCTCCAGCTTGGGGTCGGGATGAATGAGCCTCAAGTTTCCTGTGGCGAACGATTCAGCCGACAACAACATGCCTTGCGATTCGATGCCTTTGATTTTTCGCGGTGCGAGGTTGGCAATGAAGCAAACCATTTTTCCAACCAACTCTTCCGGTTGATAGTATTCGGCGATGCCCGAAAGAATGGTGCGTCCGCCTAATCCGTCGTCGATCCGGAATTGCAGCAGTTTATCGGCTTTGGGAACTTTCACGCATTCCAGCACTTTGCCGACGCGGATGTCTAACTTGGCGAAATCGTCGTAAGCCACTGTTGGTTTCACCGGATTTGCTTGCTTTTCTTTCATTTCATTGGCTTTCTTTGTGTCGAGCAGTTTTTGAATTTGCCGTTCGATGGCTTCGTCTTCTATTTTTTCGAACAACAATTCCGGTTCATTCACCCGATGTCCTTCTTCCAATAAATCAATAGAACCCAATTGGCTCCATTTCATATCGTTTTTGCCAATCAGTTGTTTGATTTTCTGTGATGAAAATGGTAAAAACGGTTCGATAGCAATCGTTAAATTAGCCGTAATCTGCATACTGAGATTTAAAATAGCAGCCGTCCGCTCTATATCTGTTTTTACTAACTTCCAAGGCTCCATATCGGCTAAGTACTTATTGCCGATTCGAGCCAGATTCATCGCTTCTTTCAATGCTTCCCGGAAACGGAATTGCTCCAGATAGTTTTCCATCTCCGCCTTTACACGCTCAAATTCATGAAACGTTTCTTTGTCGTAGTCGGTTAAAGCGCCTTGCGCCGGGACTTTTCCGTCGAAATATTTATGCGTCAAAACCATCGACCGGTTGACGAAATTTCCCAATATGGCGACCAATTCGTTGTTATTCCTTGCTTGAAAATCTTTCCACGTGAAATCGTTGTCTTTGGTTTCGGGAGCATTGGCTGTCAACACATAACGCAAAACGTCCTGCTTTTCGGGAAAATCTTCCAGATATTCGTGCAACCAAACCGCCCAATTGCGGGAAGTGGATATTTTATCGCCTTCCAAATTCAGAAATTCATTTGCCGGAACATTGTCGGGAAGGATATAGCTGCCGTCGGCTTTCAACATGGCGGGGAAGACGATGCAATGAAAAACGATATTGTCTTTACCGATAAAATGCACCATCCGTGTGGATTCGTCTTTCCACCATTTCTCCCAATCGGCGGGCGAATGCTCGATGGTGTTGGATATATACCCAATCGGAGCGTCGAACCAGACATACAATACTTTTCCTTGGGCGTCTTCCAGCGGAACGGGAACGCCCCAATCCAAGTCGCGGCTCACGGCACGCGGCTGCAATCCCATATCCAACCACGATTTACATTGTCCGTAAACATTTGATTTCCATTCTTTGTGATCTTCCAGAATCCATTTCTTCAACCATGCTTCATGCTTATCCAAAGGCAAGTACCAATGTTTGGTTTCTTTCAGCACAGGAACGCTTCCGCTGATTGCCGACTTCGGTTCAATCAAATCCAAGGGACTGAGCGATGTCCCGCAAACTTCGCACTGGTCGCCGTATGCTTTTTCGTTTCCGCAATGCGGACATTTGCCGGTGATATACCGATCGGCTAAAAATTGTTTTGCTTCTTCGTCGTAATACTGGTTGGATGTTTTTTCAATAAACTCGCCTTTATCGTAAAGTTTTTTGAAAAAATCGGAAGCGGTTTTTTTATGAATGGCGGAAGTTGTACGGGAATAAATATCAAATGTAATCCCGAAATCTTCGAACGATTTTTTAATAAGGAAGTGATACCTGTCAACAATCTCTTGAGGCGTAACGCCTTCGGCTCTTGCTTTTAAAGCGATAGGGACGCCGTGTTCGTCGGAACCTCCGATAAATAATACTTCTTCGTCTTTCAGGCGGAGGTAGCGGGCGTAAATGTCGGCGGGAATATAAACGCCTGCAAGGTGTCCGATATGAACGGGACCATTGGCGTAGGGGAGCGCAGAAGTAATTAATGTGCGCTGAAATGTTTTATCCATATTGCTCTCTTTTATTTTAAAAATAATGCGACTGTCTTTTTAGAATACTTGCAGTGGAGTATGTTCTTTTTAAGAAAGATTCTATGGCTTAATTGTTACAATTTTATTGTTGCGAAGAATTACCAATTCTTCGTTTTTTGCCCTTTTCTCTGCGAGCAGTTTCTCGTAAGAAAGATCAAGTCCTTTGAGGATATTACGTTT
>Ga0123354_10001563_pt1 | contig 28126 bp, 17 predicted proteins | sample TergutLab28metaG_2_FD_97872 | JGI IMG/M metagenome (GOLD analysis project Ga0123354, IMG submission 97872) | Labiotermes labralis P4 segment gut microbial communities from Petit-Saut dam, French Guiana - Lab288 P4 | ecosystem: Host-associated > Arthropoda: Insects > Digestive system > Gut ... | reverse complement strand
TTTTCATTGATATAAAATCCTTCCGATCGCACTATGGCCCTGGGGTCGACTCAGCCTCTGACAGAAATGAGTACCAGGAGCATTTCCTGGGGGTAAAGGCGGCCGGTGCGTAAGGCTGACAACTTACCACCATCATGTGCCTTTGTCACGAAATCTGGGAACCATAAATTTCTGGAACCCTCTGGGCCACTCCAAGTTTGTTATGGGATTGCTTTACCTTTACCTTTACGAATCATAAGGCCAGTGTTTAGACACACACAAAACCATATTCTCAAGCACCAACAAACTCTTTAAAAAAGACAATAAACAGTATATCTTCACAAACGAACACGCTAGTCCTTTAACAGTCTTATTCTGCTCCACACCGTCCTGTTTTCCTTATCACAACCATTGAAATTCACCGTCCAACACAACACGGCGAAATTCAGTTGTATGTGACATACTGGTCCACCCTTCTGCTCCACATCGCAGAGATCCCACTCTCCTTTTTTATTATGCAAAGGGGACATCTTGCAATTCCGCTTCTGTTATATATACCAATAAAGGAACAGCGATTTTTCCCGACGGGAACTGCGTCCAAGTCTCGGGGTACCAATATAATTTTACAGAACGTTTAGAGCAAATTCAGGGATCCAAATTGTGAAGAATTCTACTCAAACAAATCTCGTGTAACAACACAGGTTTAAGGCTGTATCTCCGACACCAGAGTGTCAACCGAGAAGCCCTGCATTTCCGCGGGATATGGGCGAAATTTGGTATTCCACAACGGCATTCCTTTACGCTATAATTGGTACGTTTAATTTTTTATAATTTTAAAGTGACTTTTTAATTTTACTCCACCCCTTTCTGCATAAATGCAGTGTGCATCACCAATAATAATTTTTTTTTAAGTTTCATTTTATCTTCCAATCTGAAAGGCGCGTCTATAATTTACAGCGGTTGCGCGAAAATTCAAATTTACTTACAAGCGTTCTACTCCAATTAATAAACCAGAGGCGTTTTAGACTTTCACTTTGCAAGAATATCTACACGAATGCTGTCGGACCTGGTCATCACATGGCGTTTACATTCTGTGAAAATGTTAACTGAGAACAAACAACATCTACTTAAGATAACATAAATTAGGTAAAGTACAGAGTGCAGGACGCTATGTCATGCGCACTCACTGCGAAGTTCATCAGGAAATGCAAATCAGTGCGTTAACAACACATCATATTCTGGTGTGTTGTTCTAGAGCGAGCGAGCTGGATAGTCCCAGAGAGGGACACAGTAAGCAAAATGATCCTCATTTCGTCCTGATGGCCAGTAGATAAACTTATTCCCTACGATATTACATACGTCTGCAAGATCTATTAGGATCCACCAGCAAAAACATAATATCGGAAAGATTAATATCTTAAGTCTGAATACTGACAGGCTGAATTGAAATTTGTTTAATTTGGGCAGACAGTCCATCACTTACGAATCGAAAATTATGCTGTAGGCTGACTGGAAACACTTTCGAATTCTGGCGTATTTAATGCGAAACTTTACGTCGGCTACATCCCTGAACCTAAAGTTCCCAGTCACTATTCGCGGAGTATAACCAACATGACGCAACTTTTCACAATTTCTATATTTCTGTAAGTCGCTCTACATGTTTCAGAGGGTTTCTCTGTCCATCATCGGAAGCTCAAAACTGCACACACAGCGTCACGTAGTTGTTAGACCTATACTGGTATTTGAAGTACTGTGGCTGCATATACAGCCTCAGTACCGATAACTTCAAATAAAGATATGTAACCGAAGTCAACATTGCAAGTTTGGCGAAGCACAGGCTGAGGGATCCCTGATGATGGTTTATGTAAACCGAAACATGTTGCAGCAACTGTTATAATTTTAAATGATTTTAACTCTTTAATAATTTTATAATAATTCATGTGTGTTAATTGGACAAATAAAGGACTTAATATGTAGGGTCGTGCTGATTTTATGAAGATTTTTTAACCGACATATTTTGAAAAATAATTTCATATATAAGTTGAAATATCAATCTCCACGGTCGTGTATATATATATATATATATAAAAGTAAACAATTATATGCATGAGCAATATATAGCCTGAAGATCGCCGCATTACTGTCGAAACATGTAGTTGCCTCAGTTAAATGTACGAAACATCACCTCACAAACTACGGCTGTGTTAGACGGTTATACCAACTGATTTAATCAAACAGCGAACACTGAAAGGGCTGACAGCTTGCGAGAGGGAACAAGATCCGGATCCCGCTCGCAAGCTGTCAGCAAAGCCTGTATGACATATACCATTGCTGAGTGTACAGTGCTAAAATCCCTGATGATGGACAGAGGAACTGTCCGAAACATGTACAATTTTATTCCAAAATAAATTTGAGAATTTAGTGCATCTAGTTGGTTTTATTATAAGAACATATCATGATTCACAGTCATCTGAATGTCGAAAAAGGGATTTCGTGTTCACAAAAACCGCCAAGTTCGAATTTGAAGTCCTCACAGTGGTGTTGCATGAAGATTCGAGATTTCTGGGATGTTATGTTGCTTCGACTGGTAAGAACCTACTGAATTTGCGAAGGTTCGAAGTGACTTAATCTTCGTCGTCAAGCAGTCCAAAAAGAATCTATAATCCTTCGCAACGCTGGTAACTATTTGCCAGTAGGTACGGCGTTAACATCCTGTGAGGAATGAATCTTCACGTCATCCACTAGTGTTAAGTGAACCAATGTAGACAAAGACGAGCTGCCAATATGGAGTGAATGGGGAATACCCTCATATACTGACATTTTGCAAAGAAATCCCTTGGAAAGGAGGTGAGAATTATAAGAAGACGGTTCTTACACTGATAATTTGCGAGAATCGATGATAGATGTAGCTGATGGGAAAAGGTATCCAAATGTGAGCCTTAGCATTAGCGATGTGAACATTTGGGTTCTGCTGCCGAGCACTGTGTTCACGGCATGCCATCAGCAAGTGCGTGCAGTTCTTAACTGCTGCAGATCAGCATGTATGGCACGTAACCGACATTTTACTTCGAAACCAAGTCAGACAGTTTCTCTATTGTAAGCCGAACAGTACGACACTTCATTACCAAACACCGAAATTAACGCCAAGTTTTGTGACATGTCTGAGCACATCGTCCTCTCGGGGTTGTAGCTGCATAAGCAGATTTACGTTTTGAACAGCAGGAATTTTGTATGGATAAGAAACCAACTAGATGTCACTTTTGTGTTATCTTTATTTCTCCTTTACAAGTTGCTCAACATGTTTCGGGCAACCATGTGTCCATCTTCAGTAGCTGACGACTGCGTAGTGTTATCGTCACGTGTTGGTATTGTGCCGTGACTGCAGGAAGGCTGTCAGAAACGGTTAGCAGGCAGTGTGTCCATTGAGCGAACTCCTCAATGGACACACTACCGGTTCTGACAGCCTTCCTGCAGCCACGGCACAACACCAACACGAGGCGATAACACTACGCAGTCGTCAGCTTCTGAAGATGGGCATATGGTCGCCCGAAACATGTTGAGCAACTTGTAAAGGAGAAATAAAAGATAACACAAAAGTGACATCTAGTTGGTTTCTTATCCGTACTGAATTACGATGCACGGTCAACCACACATCAGATTTAGCAGGAATTTTGTAGAATGTTTAAGTCACCATAAGTAAGGCGACACAGATAGTAGAACAAATGATATCTATGGAAAGGAATTTTTATCTGAGAAGCAGGTAGTGAATCAACCACTCAGCAAATTCCCTGCCCCTCGTAAACCACGAAGTTTAATTACTGTATTTGCAATATCCTGCAAGTCCTCTTATCCTAAACCAGTTGAGTCTAGTCCGCAACTCACATGCTTTATATTCCATAGATTTTTTATGGCATTCCCAATAAAATAGGACTCTATCCTTGAGATTTTACAGTTAAAATTGTATTCGCATTTCTCTTCAGTCTCGTATGTTTTACATCCCGCCAGTTTTCTCCTCAGTATTCAATTTCCCAATTCCCAGGCTACCTGCTTTCCCTTAAACCAAAATATTTTCCTCAGCACCATGTTCCCAAACTCTTGCAAATTCAATACGACACATTTTCCATAAAAGTGACCGCATGGGGATTTTAATAAAAAAATAATATTATCATAAGAGTATTCTCTCATACCTGCAGCGGTATTCTAATCAACATACATCGTGTGCGTCACAGGAAGAATTTCTTTCTGATCGGCTAGAGGGTAAACGTTTGAAATTTTGAAGTCGCTTACACACGTGGACTTTGTCCAATTGAGTAACATACTTAATTTTCTGATGACTTACAATACGGTAGCCCGCCTTACAAGTTCCTGTCGTAATTATTCATAGAAATAAATTCGTATTATAAACATGTCATAATTTCATGAAGTGTTAATTGTTTCTTACTGTAATGAACTCGACCAGCAATTATAAAGTAAACAAAAAGTACTATGTATAAGACAAAATCTATACAAGTGAATAAATTATGCTAAGATAAATTGTAAGAATAATTGTTAAAATTTGTTATATTTCTTTAAAGTTGTAAAGATCATTGCCTATTGCCACAATCATAACTGGATGCAGCGAAATGTGATGGTGGATTCTTTCATGACGCTGACGGTATTGCAAACTACCGCTGAGAAGAATCTTGGGATCAGTACCGCTAAAACAACATTTTGAAATTTATGGTACACAATGTCCGAAATATGCCTGGTGACAAAAATATGTCCATTAGCCAGATAAGAATTGTCTTCAAATTCTACTCTTTGATTCAGTACACTGAGGCAGAAATTTATTGTATGTTCTAATTTCAACAAGAAACAAATCAGCGATATTTGTGGGGGTGGGGGATTTGCCCCTACTCACTTCTTGACGGCAGATAAAGTTTAAAACGCTCCGTGTTTTGTATTAACAAATAAATAACTTCATAGATGTTGTTCCATACTGTGATAGTACTATTCGAATCGACAACCAACAAGATCCATTTTTCCAAAAGTTCCATATTTAAAATATTCGTCTAATAAGTCACCGTCAATGAAGGTACCGGTAGGCTGTGCCCTTGCCTACCATCACAAAAGATCGCAGCATATACCACTGTACGTACATAACATAACATTATGTAAAATGTCACACAATAGTTTCTCAAAACATACGCACATTAAAAGTTACATATATTTTGTTACAGCATTTACTAATTTCGAATTCAGTACTTAACCTCTTTGCAGGTACACAATAAGCATTTTTATCTTGTTTAGGCTTTATGAAACGGTGGATTATTCGCTCAGGAAAAAAAAACAGCGATTTTTGCAAATCTCATATTCTCACTGAAAATCAAAATTTAAAATTAGTGTTGCTACGTTTTGTGTGAGAAGCAGTACTCACCAGTGACATCTGTAGCTGTGAGTCCGAGTGTGAGGAGCAGACAGAGCAGTGGGTACGTGGTGAGCACGTGAGAAGCGAACCGAGCCATGGGGAGTGCGAGGACTGCCGTGCCTTCCCGAACCGCATCACGACTATCCAACTGTGCGTCTAGCTACCACAGCGACGCCAGCTGCATGACGCCGGCGCGCTGCAAGCACAAGCACATTGTCAGTGGCAAGTACTACATCCACAATTCGACCATAAGTCGGAATCAACCGACAACAAAAGGCGTAGGACACATGCATTTTTTACCATAAGAAGATACGCCCTTCGCCCCGGATAATGTTTCTTTCGTTATCATCATCGGAATATTGTGCATTAAAACAATTAAGAAGTGAAAAATAATTAAATTATAACTATGTCAAAATTAAATAAAGTACCAAAAGCTCAGTCGGTATAGCGACTGACTACGGGCTGGACGGTCCGGGATCGAATCCCGGTGGGGACGAGATTTTCCGCCCGTCTAGGCCGACCCTGGGGCCCACCCAGCCTCCTGTAAAATGGGTAACTGGCCATTCCCGGGGGTAAAGTGCGGCCGGGGCGTGCTGCTGACCACTCACCCCCTTCTAGTAACGCGGTCATGGAAGAGTAGAGCTATACCTCTACCCACCCTCTGGGCCACACCGGACCCATAAGAGGATCACTTTACTTCACTTTACTTACCAACAAATATAATATAATACACAGATTTTACAATTCATGCACTACCACACGGACGTTTTTCGACGTTTTACGAGTCACTCTTAGGAAGTGTGTATGAATATTCGTATGAAAATAGTTACAAATAGATAAAATTAGTTAAAATTGTGCTAAAAACTTTTTAAGTTAAAATTGTATTTTAATACAATTTTAACTTATTTCATTTATTTATAATCTATGTGTTTATACAAACATTGATATACCCTCCCGAAGGATGATCCACAAAGTGTCGAAACACGTCGGAGTTCTACTGACTTAATTGTAAAAACTTTAAATTATAATATAGTGCATTTGTTAGTACTTTCTTGAATTGTAACAAATAGGCACGAATATGAATACCATAAAATATTTCCTAGTCACTAAGAAAGACAACTGAGTGTTGATATAAACTGGAACAAATTTTTCTACCGCAATATTTTCTCACTCAGCTTTGACCGCCACGCATATATTATACACTATCAACAGCACAGAACAAATTTCGTATATTTGGTGTTAGTCTATTTGGTCCAAATTTGAAAACATGGAACGGACAAAAGCTCAAGTCGAGTTGTCATACAAAGACAACTGACGAAACTCCACGACACACGACCGCCTTTCTGTAGATGACAAGTGACTATAATCAGTCATAGAAGTTCTGCACACAAGGATATTTATCTGTGAATCTGGGAGAAGACATATACTGCGTATTGGCACAGCATAAAGTCCTTTAATTCTTGGTAATCTGATAGTCGCTCAGTTGTTCAAAAACTTCTCTTATTACCAGGTAAATACTCCAGTATACCCTTCAGTGTTTCCAAAAGTCCGCGACTGGAACCTGAAATCCACCAGATCAATGTCAAACTCGCCCAGTCAGTGTCTGTAAGGCATAACATCCTTTCAGTAATGTCTAGATCCCCATTTGGTCTCTTTCATTTAGATTTCCTGAAGAAAATCTCGCAAGCTTTTTCATATACCATATTTCCACGAGTATAAGACGCTATAGATTTCAAGGATACACCCTAACGAGGACAGTCTTCTTTTCCCATCACCCCTATTAAATGTGAGTTATTAATATGTTTGTTTGTGGCAAAATTGGTGGTTGAAACTCTAGAAAATTTCATGTTTGGAAAATATCTGCCCGGACTTATGTTATATATCAAGAAGAGGACAAGTACGAGAAAGAGAGGACGATCTGCAACCTTGTCCATGTGCTGCTGTGTATGTAACGACTTCTCGTTTTAATTCCGCCTCATAACGCAGCCGTTTCGAAGTCAACGCAAGCAGACAATTACCTGCGGCCTTTCGGGATTCAAATTTCGTACAAAAATTAAGGTATGCCTATGCTCACTGGTGGGCCTCGAGCGCGTAGTCGATATAGCGACTTGCTACGGGCTGGAAGGTTCGGGGATCGAATCCCGGTGGAGGCAACATTTTCCGCACTAGTTCAGACCGACACTGGGGTCCCCATCCAGCCTCCAATACAAAGGGAACCGGCTCTTTCCCAGGCTAAAGCGGCCGGGGCGTGGAGTTGATTACCCACCCCCACCTAGCACAATGGTTCAAGAAAGATTAGAGCTCTACATCTATTCCCTCTCTGGGCATTCATGGCCTGTTCTAGGGTGAACTTTACCTATTACCTTTACCTAGGCTCACTGAGCGAGTAGAGGTCACACCGTAATACTCAACAGTAATAACTCCCACTCCCTTTCCCAAGTGTCGACTGTAATAAGCGAAAACATGCGTACGTGTAACAACGGAAGCTCTTGGTCGCAGAATATTAAAACGCCTCCGCCGATCCCGGTGTGGGCCTGCAGCCGCTAGCTTGTTGGGATTACGGGTTCGAATCACGCGGGGTAAATGAATGTCTATCTCGTGTGAATGCTGTGTGTGCTGTCAGGTACAGATCTCTCTGACGGACCGATCGCTCGTCCAGAGGAGTCCTACCGAATGTGGAATGTCTGAGGGCGATCTCGAAATCTCAACGATGAGGAGACCTAGTCCCACTAAGGCTGTCAAGCCATGAAAAAAATATATATTCAGTCTCCAAGACACCCTCGCCCATGAGGTACTTTATACACGGCTACAAGGATGAGAAATTTTAGAAATGGAAATAGGTAAAGGTAAAGTGTTCCCGTTACAGGCCCGGTGTGGCTCAGATGGCGGGTAGAGGTATAGCTCTACTCTTCCATGACCACACACTAGAAGGGGGTGAGTGGTCAGCAGCACGCCCCGGCCGCACGTTGACCCCGGGAAAGTGCCGGTACACATTTTACAGGAGACTGGGTGGGCCCCAGGGCCGGTGGACGGGCGGAAAATCTCGTCCCCACCGGGATTCGATTCCGTACCGTCCAGCCCGTAGTCAGTCGTTACTGACTGAGCTACCCGGGCCACAGAAATGGAAATAAGTATAAATAATTTACGAAACTTCTATGTTGTTAATTTTGTATTTAATTACCTTGATAGGCCAGACCCTCTGTTTGATATTTCTTGGGATTTCCAATTGAAAGTTCGTTGAGATATGACTGGTGCTGGCCACTTTCCACAAATGTTGCATTCATAACCTTATCTAGGGTCGCAGTTGTAAAGGTAATTCGTAAAGATTGTCAAAAATGTGCGCTGAACAAGAAAATGCATCAGCAACACATTATTTTCTATCATTAAAACAAATTTACATTCGTAATATATCATTATAAAATGATGTATCAGTCAAACACAACAAAACTTTATTATGTTTATTATTGTACTAGGACAAGATGTTTCGATTCTTATAGAATCATCTTCAGGCCCTTCTAAGAAAATAGATCCTTACTTAAAATGTTTTAAAATGCTCTGTGGGATTTAATAAACAATGCCTTGTTAATGCCTTGTTAAGAATGTGATCCCTAAATACGCCGGGATCCTACAGCGCATTTTTAAACATTTTAAGTAACGATCTATTTTCTTAGAAGGGCCTGAAGATGATTCTATAAGAATCGAAACATCTTGTCCTAGTACAATAATAAACATAATAAAGTTTTGTTGTGTTTGACTGGCACATCATTGTATATTTATATATGTGTTAAACACTTCGGGATGGCAACACATTAAATTACATTGGTAAGTTAAGAGGCTGGAATTGGAGTTTTGAGATTTCAAACCAAATTGACGCCTACAATATAACAATCATACTGGTCCAGAGAGTCACTGATAATTTAAACATACTTCACTGAAGGGAAAGTTTAAATTTTCATGCCATGCAACAGAACAAAATCTCTCGTTTGTTTCCTGCTTCTATTCCCCGCATTTTACGACCACAGTGCCTTGTAAGTTAGCTTATGAAACATCCATCTCCGTAAGGTTCATCGTGCAGCTGTCTGTAAAATGTCGACCGGTTCATTCTGTGTGTGGAAGAATAACTTTTTGGAAACTACACTAAACTTTTGCTAATCGGAAACTCATCCACGTTTTTAATGTGCACGGTGAAGAGGCGATTACCAGTGCGTCTGATGATTGCAGATGATCGGTACGATTAATGTTTATGTTTGCCAGTTTGCCACAGGAAAATGCCATGCCTGTTACTTAAATGCCGCTGTGACTCGACTTCGAAAAGAAGTAATTTTCAAAGGTCATATTCCAATAACCACCACTATCTTGCAAGAATTTGAATACACAAAAGTCATGCAAATGAAACCCGAAATATATATATATATATATAAATTTCCAGAAAGGTGTAGTGATATCTTTCGGAATCAGATTAAGCCAGCAATTAGAATAGAATTGCATGGTTTGTTGAATTTCATGTTTTGCTAACCGTGCATCCTGGTACATCTTTCTGGGTAAACGACCAACTTGATTCACAATTACGTTATATAAGATTTTTAATATTATAATCCTCTACATGTTTCGATCACCACTGTGCTCATCATCAGGAGGTCGAATTGTATTAATATAGCATCTGGTATAGTACTCTACTCTGCTATAGTACTAGTACTATACCAGATGCTATATTAATACAATTCGACCTCCTGATGATGAGCACAGTGTTGCTCGAAACGTGTAGAGAATTGTAATAATAAACGTTTTATATAACATAATTGTGCTCAAGTTGGTCATTTACCCAGAAAGTTGCGTGGTTTGTTGTCTTCTGGCGTGTTTGCAGCATGACGACACCCGACATCATACAGCCCCGTCACACCGTGAAACAGATTCAGCATTGTGTTACTCCATCCGCCATATTCAGCATTGTGTTACTCCATCCGCCATATTCAGCATTGTGTTACTCCATCCGCCATATTCAGCATTGTGTTACTCCATCCGTCATATTCACCAGATTTGGCACTCGACGATTTTCACTTCTTCTGGCCAGTAAAAGAAGCCCTACGTAGACGTCACTTCAGATACGATGAGGAGATAAAGGAGGCCGGTGCATGACTGGTTGGCAAAACAACCAAAAGACTTCTTCTCCCGCCAATTTGTGTCTTAGTGTAACGCTGGAGGACGCGGTGAGGACTATGTTGCAGATCAATGTGGCTGAACTGTATCTATTCTCGCAATAAATTGTTTTATATATTCTTCCGGTTTTCATTTGATTGACCCTCTAGTTTTGTCTTCACGCTTTCTGTGCATGAAATTCATAATATGGACATTTTTGGTCTCCATTTTTATTTATGATTCAGATGAAATTATTTCTCTTATACTTATTTTATGATAACTTATTCTACCAGAAATTATTTCTCTCGGCGTAGCCTGTTTCTAGCTAGGTCGGTAGGTTTGGCTCAATGGGATACAGGTGTGCGTTTATTGAATCGGAATTTTATTTTCATTAGTAATAGACAACATAGGTTTGCTGTTGAATTGTTTAGAAGAGCTGTGTGTGACGTATTTTAAATAATTCTAAGTATAAATTCAAAACATGGCTTCGGTTGTAATCTTCAAGTTATCCCTGCACCTGTTTATCTCAGCAATAATAAAATTTGTAAATTACGTGCGTACAAACTTGTAAGCATTTATCACTAGCGAATCAGTTGTTAACTACATCTTTCGAACAGTGAATGACAAGTGTATCTCCTACGAACAAACAAAGACACGTGTTTTTTTCTGACAGTTAAAAACAACTGCATATCCTATGAAAAAGTAAAAAACAAGCGTTCATAAGGCTTCGTGAAGAAAAATCTACGATAATTGTCTACAAATGTAAGTAAATCTGATGGTTGTTTCCGAAATTGGGAACAGCCTATTTTAAGTAAATTTTGGGTGTTATGAATGGATTCGACCCCTGGAATTGGCTACACTCTCGAGCTCTGTGCTCCAGGTTCTTTTGCGTAGCCAGGCCCATTTGCTGCATTGAAAAACCGGATAATTTCGAGGTTGGTGATTATTTTGAAAATATCTGTAAAAGAATTATGAGGCACTCAAACTTTTACATTAAGGTTATTACTGAAAACTATCACGCCGTTCGTTCTCAGAGCCTTTAAACTGTTCACTGTTTACTTCAAAATTGTGGTACTTGTCAAAATGGTATCACGCTACGAACCCAATTATTTGACTGATCTTTTGTCAGGAATTGGTCATGTGGTATATGGGAGTCAGACGCTCATATGCCACGCACACACAAATCATAAGTTTTCTTCTTCTACTCGATTCACAAGCCTGGAATCGAACTAGGTCCATCGACGTATTTTCAGTTACAGTACATTAAATATTGCAAGGAAATATTGTTTACTTCAGTCAGTTTCATATAATAGTTACTTCGCAAATTTTTTCGTTTTTATTCAGTCTATTCTCTCTTGCAGTTTTATTGTACAGAAATCAAACTGGTAAATAATGCAAAAACTTAAAAAGCTGTACAACACTTTTACACGCTTCGTATAGCGAATATTAATTAAGTTACAACTTAAAAAATAAAAATTTATTTTGGTCCCCTTCTCCAAAGCAGTGACACACGCACACACACACACACACACACACACATATATATATATATATATATATATATATATATATATATGTATATTATGTTTGTAACTGCAAGCAACAAACATCAGTGGAAAATGAGAAATTGAGTAAACAAACCCTCCAGCATACATGGCCTCGGATTCCCCTGGGATATGACGCCTCAGAGTCTGTACAGATTTACACACTTAGGGAAAAGCTCGGTACTTTCAACCTCGGGGCAGAAAAAAAACTACGCGTGTGTTTCGTTTTTGCACACAAGTACCTGTTCTAACCCGAGTATGGAGGCAGCCAGATCCACTAAACGTCGGCAAATTTCTACCAGAATACACGGCGTCACTCACCAGAACACTGCAGTCTGTATAGCAATCGCCTTATGAACATCAAACCTCATGCTGATGTACAAAACCTCTGGTACAGCTCTTGTATCCCTAATTTCAAAATCAAAAACAGCGCACATCCTTAACAGACACGCTAATATTAGAACAAAAAACGTCAAGCATTAATAGATTATTTTCCTGTAACGGTAACCATAAGTCGATGTCAGTCCACTTGACGGAACTGTAGGAAAAAGCCAAACAAATATGACGTCTACGAAAGACGGTGTCCAGTAAGGGCGCAGTGCGCATGCGCATCCTGAACGGCGCTTCCTGGTAATACGCACTTCGCGTCAGCTTGTGACGTGCCACCACCACATACCGACCCGTTAACCTTCCTCCTCGGCCGTTTCAAACTTTCGGCTGAGTCGCTGGCGACTGGTCTCCAGGCATTCGGCGACTACAAGAAACTAGCTGACGTGTATTCAGAGCCTTACCATCACTGCAAATAAACGCTCAGTGCAGTGGACTGCACTACGGTCGCCTTTCCCTGCTTGTCGATCAAAAGACGGTGGTCTGAACGGGTGACCACATAGCCACACAGCTGAGTGAGCATTCAGACTGCTGGCAGCCTCCCTGGCCACTCGCGCAAAATACTCGACATGGAGAATTTTATTTATTTGATCTGTTCTTGTGTTGCAGATACTCCCTCCTACCCTTGTCTTCTGTTTGTGCAGAATACATAATAATCTCCCAAAGTTATTCAAAACAGTCCATATGCACTACAAAATAATTTTAACATTTCACTTCATATCATACACCAAAAAATGGTCCAAAATAGCCCCTGTTTCGTCTGTCACAATTTATAGGGCATGCCCACATGTTTCTTCTTCTTGCGGTCCGGTTTTCTCTTAGTGCCTTAGGGCCCATACAGCAATAATGTCTTCCAGGTCCAGCATGGAATTGGTCGTTCACCTTCAGACATGGTAGGCTCCTGACGTTATGGTCACTGGTTTCTCATAGTCGCCTAGCTTCAGGGGGACCAGTCTTCGGTCGCCAGGAAACCAGCCGCCGGCAAATCAGTCTCGCATGTGAAAGAGGCCTTAAAGTGTAACTGGAGTTACGTTGAAAGATTCGGTTCGAACCGCACAGTACATGCTATCCATGCAGGTTACAAAATCCAATTATCGTTGTTCGTTGTGAGATCCGTACCTAATATATAAATGTGTTCGCTGGACAGGCACTAGAACTTTGGTTAATAAAACTGGTGGTAATATAATCACTAGCATTCAAAGGGTTAAACGAGTAACGTAAAGGTAAAGGTAAAGCAGTCCCGTCATAGGTCTGGTGTGGCCCAGAGGGTTCCAGGAAGTTAAGGTTCCGGATTTCATGACAACGGCACAGGATGGTGGTAAGGTTGTCAGCCTTACGTACCGGCCGCCTTTACCCCCAGAAAATGCTCCTGGTACTCACTTCTGTTAGAGGCTGAGTCGACCCCAGACCCATAGTGCAATCGGAAGGATTTTATGTCAATGAAAAAATCCAATGACACCAGCTGGGATCGAACCAGCGACCTTGCGATTTGTTGCACAGCACCTTAACCACTGTGCCACCGCGGTGTTAAAACAGTAAGATGATTCAAAATTCTGACTTATACTTAGGAGATGCCTGGTTCGAATTCGAGCCGTAACTGAATTTTCTCGTGGTTATTCTTAGTCTCTCCAGGCAATACCGGAAAGCTGGGATAGTAAGAAACCTCGATTAGGCCACGAATGCTTCCTTCCTTATCCTGACCAATTCAGTGATCACCGATTATCCCGCAGTTAGACGCCTTGTATCCTGCAATAGAGCCGTCAAATCGATGGGCTGTGCATGTCGCTCCGATACATATGATTGATACACGCTGCATTAAACTTCCAGCACGCCAGCTATTGCACAAGGCCACGCAGTTCTGCTTAACTGTACACTAGTTTTCTACCATCGCTACATGTCCATAATTTTGTATCATTAGCTGCAGCTACCATATCACCTGCCTAATTACTATGGTCAGAGGCAGTGAAACAGCTGGATGCTTGCTGAAAACCAAATAAAACGGAACTGAACAGTGAATTGGAAATACTGAGAAAAATACAGATTAATTTATGCTAAAATACTTTCACGTTGTTACATTACTCTGTCATTTAATTTTATGTTTTGCTGACCGTGCATCCTGGTATAACTCCGAAAAAATGACCAACCTGATGCACAATTACTTTGTATAAAACGTTTATTATTGTAATCCTCTACATGTTTCGAGCAACACTGTGCTCATCATCAGGAGAGGTCGAATTGTATTAATACAGCGTCTGGTATAGTACTCTCAGTGAGTGACCGTCCGGTGTGCAGGTTGAGAAGGAATTGGTTCCTTCTCAACCTGCACACCGGACGGTCACTTACAGAGAGTACTATACTATATGCTGTATTAATACAATTCGACCTCCTGATGATGAGCACAGTGTTGCTCGAAACATGTAGAGGATTACAATAATAAACTTTTATAAAAAGTAATTGTGCATCAAGCTGGTCATTTTCCCACAATTATTGTGTCATATTCTTTGTTAAACATTTAAAAAGTACGAAATACAATTCTATGAATTTTCACAATAAAAAATTAAAATGATAAACCATCCCATAACAGGCCTAGACAGGCTCTTAGGGCTCCGGGAATTTCTAGACATTCCGTACATGAAGGCGGTAAGGTTGTCAGCCCTACGAACCGGCCGCCTTTACCAAACAGGATATATCCCTGTAACTTATTTCTGTTAATAAGGCAGAAAGAATTTAGTCAATGAAGTATCCCAATGACCACATCGTTAATCGAACTCACGACCTTCCGGCTTGTAGCGCATTGCCTCAACCGACTACGCCACGGTGTAACCCCACGATAAATAACAGTGATACATAATAGCTTCCAGACTGGTAAATCATAACATTTCAGATCATTCCTTGATGAGGATGACAAGAATGATTTCCGAAACCTTGGACTTCTGCACCAGTCCCAGAATTTTTCTTGAATGTTAAGATTTAAACCTTATAGAAAGAAAATACAAAATGACTATATCAAGTACAAAAACAAAATCAATGGCAATGTGGGGAAACCACATACAGAGGGTAAAAATTGTGATAAACGATAATATTATTGGACAGGTAACGGATTTTAAATATTTGGGGTACCGTATATCAGAGTATAAATGTGATTTAGAAGAAGAATTGCAAACATACAACAAAATAAACGGAGCTATAGGGAGACATTTTGGAAAACAAATGAACAAAGAAACAAAGTTAAGAACTCTCAACATTACATCTAAAGAAGCAGTGAAATTTGGAAGTGAAGCTTGGGTACTGTAGAAAAGAGAGGAACAACGTTTAGAAGCAGCACAGATGAAATTTTTGAGACACTTACTTGGAATAACAAAACTAGATAGAGAAAAGAATCAATGTATTAGGCAAAAAACGGGAGTACAGAACATAGTAAAGGAAATAAAACAGTACCAGGAATAGTGGGTACAACACGTACAGAGGATGGACAGAGATAGACTACCAAAACAAGCACTACAATATCAACCAAAAGGACGAAGGAACATAGGACGACCGAGGAAGAGAAGGAGGGACCAACTTCATCTTGAGGATTAAAGAACAGGAAACACGCCTAACCCTTCATGAACGAAATGATGATGATGATGATCATCATCATCATCATCATCATCATCATCAAAGACAACGTATTAACAAAAAAATTAAAAATATTCTTATTTGTGTTTCAATAAAAAACACAAAAGTCGCACACTCACAAACACAGACAGAAAGGACTTGGCTTTATTTATGAGACATTCTCGATCATGAGGGTTTTCCGAATTAAAAATCCTGCTTTAAAATAATTATTTCTTTTAAAATTGGTCCCCGACGTGCTGTTTCTATCATAAACATTTTGGTATTAATAGTATTTCTGGCAGGAGCCATGGCAAAATACAACTGTCCGTCAGAAACGCATGCCTTCAAGACAAGTTGTTAATGTTCGAGTGTTTGCTCCTGCGATTTTTGTGGTTGTTAGTCCAGGCGGCCTGAATATTTCATTCGTCAAATTAAATACAATAGGTCTCTTGGAGCCCCGGTCTCAGAAATTTAGAATGAGTGTTAACACTGACAAATTTTGCATACGTTTACGTGACTACTGTCCCGATAGTCACCCAATTAAAATATTTGGTCCTAACATAGAACCAACCAGTGAAACAAACTACTTTAACACGACATTAAATGACTACACCAGGAAGAAGTCTGATGCATGCATCGAGAACAACCATCGCAGCTGGTTCACCTATTGCTAGTGTTTATAATTTTATTTTTTGCTCTAATTGGATTTATTGACGATCATTTAAAACTAAAAGCAAATAACCATCGAGGTTTAAGTGCGAAAACTAAAATACTGATCCAATTTATGAAAATCTCAAAATAAATTTCATATCTCCTGTCTACTGCGAAAGGATAACAGCAAACTGAGGCAGATTTACTCTGTATTAAATAAATCTTCAACAAATATTATTCATTTGACGTCATCAACAGTTCCTGTCGCTCTTTGTAGTAGAGCTGAGGACAGCAGTGAAAAGTTGCCATCCTCTTCTTTTGTTAGCCAGCCTCTTTATTTGACTCCAGATTTTTCAACCCTCATTGGCTTCCTCTTTTGCAGTCATTTCTAGGTCTTCCCGGGACGTCCTCAACTTCTCGTTCCTTGGGAAACTCAGTCCAGTGCCGACTCTTTATAGCTCCCTTTGGTTTCCTTAGCGTGTGGCCTATCCGCCACTGCAATCACTCTCTGTAATCTGTTGTCTAATTGGTTGTTGATTGGTCATCTCCCGTAGGTCTTCGTTTGATATCACTTGCGGTCAACTCATGTTTACAATCCGCCCTGAGCATCTGTTAATGGAAACCTGTGTTTCTCTGACAATTGGTTCTGTGACCTTCCATGTTTCGCAGCCATACGATGAGAATGATTTCACGTTCCTATTGAAGAGTCGGAGTTTCGTTCTTCTCGATATGTTCTCATTTTTCCAGACAGGATACAACTGTATTAAAGTCCCATTCGCTTGTCTACGTTTCTCCTCACATCTTCCTCGCCGCCACCACTTCTTTGTGATAATATTTCCGAGAAACAAGAAAGAATCCACCTGTTCCGGTGAGTAAAATTTTGTTTTTATAATGGAGTTAATTCTCATCTCTTATTAATTTGGCTTAAGTACGTGTATTTGTAAACACGTTTATATGTAACATCTCTGACATACATTCCTCTTCCTCCCGGGGCCATGCTGCAGAGAATCATGACAATAAATTGTTAGTTTTTGAAAATAAAGCCCCCAGGGTAATAACAAACTTGCCTAGAGCAACCCCGATTGAACGTTCCTCATTTTTAATTAGCAGTAACAACATATAGACTTACAATAATTGGCCTTTGTTTAATGGCTACCAAACAATGAAATTTCATACTGAAAGAACCAGAAATGTCTTTAAAACAATGGCACGTCACGTCGTAAGTATTCGTTGTATTTTACATTTCAAATAGACCCTTACTCTTTCGAACAAGAATTTCTCACATCACGTCAAATACTACCATATAGTTGTAGACAAAAACTATGCTGCGCAAATTCTACAACGTACTGATTTCGGCCAGATGGTTCGGAAGTTGAAGTTGGCGGACATGCAGTCACGCACGTATAACGTAAGCAGCAAGCTAATCTCGTACGTTTAATTTGTTACTTTATGGATGCGAAGTAGGCCAAAATTAAGGGCAAACAAAATTCAGGAGGAAGATGAATGTTAGTTAAAAACAGACCCGCAGTGACCAGGAAAGCTCTAAACGTAGCATGGTGGCACATTATGTAGACAGGATGTGTCAAAATGTTTACAGAATCGAAAAATGAAAAGTCAAATGCACCCAGTCAATAAATGACTGCTATGAAAGGTAGGGAACTCTCGCGTATAATAGAAGCCAAATTAAATAAAGGGAAAAGAACGTTTTGTTGTGGAACTCCATTTTATTGAATTCAGAAGAGTTCTGCCATCTATTGAACAAACAGTAACATTGCAACTTGATGCCTTGTCGCTTCAGCACTGTGTAGATGTCACTGCTTATAAAGTATGCCGTTAATTGGAATCCATTCCTGAAGAGGACACAGTCGTGTTGAAACACGGCGGGGTTTATATTTTGTATTACTTTGTACGGTTATATACGAAAATATATATATAAAAAAGGATGTAATTGTCTTTTTGTTTCATAATAGAATATTCAAAATCAGGCTCAGGTCTAATTGCCCATTCATAAGGACCCAGGTTGTGCTGGTGTCTGTCAACTTTTCTTCGTGACCTACTGATTTTATTGCAGAGCCCGCTTTGGGAAATCCATTAGTGGTATTAAAATGTTATCTAAACATTTGTTTGGTATTTTCAAATTCCAAGGAAGCATATGGGACAGTCTACTTCCTATGACTGAATTGTGTTGGCGACTTATTACTGTTATTTTAAAGGGCTAATGCCAGTACTTAAAATACTAATCTCTTATATATTGACAGAAATATGTTCGTATTAATAATCCTTTCATAAACTTAGGGCCTGCAGAAGTAGTAGAGAGTTGAATAAAATTATTATTATTAACAACATTTATATTTTACTGAAGGACGTAATTATAGCTAATAATTAATTGCCTTACAGATTTCTTATCTTTAACACATCGGTTGTAATACTGTGCGTTTTGCATTGCCTTTTGTTCATTCTATTTGCCTCCTGTATTTTACTTACAATGTTTCGTTACAAATGGCAATTCTTGTTGCTGTCAAATATTATAATAAATTGTACTGTATTGTATCGCATTTTATGTGTAATCATATTATAAAACGTAAACACATTGTACTTTATTGGTCTGTACTCTGTTTTGCATTATGTGTGTGCTGCACTTTATGTAGGTATTTTCCAAGTAATTTTTTTTTAATTATCTTGTCTTATTCCTATCGCGAATTCACTTTATAGCAGCATCATTATACGAGACAAGAGGCGTAAAATTTATGATAAAAGGTCTGAATGCTATAACTATAACACTTTATTCCACAGTCTCATTCTTTCGAACCCCAGTAATAGTTCTTGAACAAGACACATCAGCTCTCCTTGCACAAACAGCTCGTTAATATGTACGTTGTTAACAAGAACACTGGAAGGACGAGTAAATATCTGAACAGTGTTTAATGATTAACAAACACATGATGAAAGACTCTTAAGTTTCTAACACTGGTACAATATAACCTTTCTCCTTACCCTTCCAGATCGACTCCCGAGGCCAAACCAGCCTTCTTTAAATCAAGTAACGGGTCTCTCTCCCGAATCTAAAGTGGCCGGAGCCTGACACTGACCACTCACCCTCATCTAGGGCCGAGGTTAAATAAGGGTTAAATTTATATATATATATATATATTACAATGTGAAATTTGTCTTCTGCAATAATAACTCATAACATATTATTTCTAATGAAACGAGAAAAATGGCTATGAATAGCAAATTGTGAAAAAGGAGGAGAAAGAAACAGTGGCTTCTTTCAAGACACCATCACAACATTGGGCCTGAAGGTTTATTGAGGGCTAATATAAAGTCTAAACCAAAGACTACGTTCATTGGTGCATATCTGAATATGCTACCTTCAGCATACAAGATTGTTGCAATGCCAGTCGCCTAGTTTACCACGTCGGAACCCATCAGTGACAAACGGCAAACAAAAATGTTCGGAATTGTAATGTCAATAATGTCTTTCACAATGCAAGTCTGCCCTGCGTGTAAAATGATTTGTCAGCTTCCGAGTGGTTTGTAGCCCGATATAATTAGGGATACTTTCGATAGGACAGGGTACTAGGAAGTGGATAATTGGAAAGTAAAATAAACAGAGGAGTTTTTGTAAATGTTCGGTTGGATAGTCATCATTCGACAGACGAAAATTGTGTGTAATGTGTGTACTGGAATGTTTATTTTTATGCAAAGCCGAAATCACTCTATATCCAAAGTCAAAAACTTCGGATGAAAGGTAGATACTGGTTTTGCCAAACAGCCCTGTGGAGTGAAATTCATAACCTCATCACAGCAAGTAATAAATTAAGTAAATAAAAACCAATAAATGTCCGTCAGACACAAGATATATTTGATACGGAAAACCTAAAAATAGCTACAAATTTCAGCATTTAATTAAGCCATCGCCAGGCCGTACAAGATTTTATAAAAAAGCATAATATACAAAGAAACAAGTAATATCAAGATTGAGATCTAAAAATTGTCACATTAATATTCGTAAGAATAATAAAATCTTAATTTAGAAGAACGTTTTTAGTAACCCATTTATACAAATATGATGGCTTGTTGGTGGATGAGAAGGAAGTGAGTCAGTACCCGAATCACTGTAGTTTAAACACATTTGTAACAATGTAGAATGCGTAATACATCAGACAACAATTAATATAATGTACCTAAACCCCACGAATTCTGATAGGTTTACTTTTTTAATTGCTTCGAAAAACGTAATATTTTTTGCAGTTCTGTTTTCGACAGACATATGTACCACGTATATAATTGTATTTTGTACGGAAGTTTCTTCGTCACGGTAAATACTTCGCCAGCTATCTTGAGATATGACCAGCGTGCAAAATTCATGTAGCTCTTCACGATGTAGGCAAATCCCTTATTTTGGTCCGATTTCTAACAATTTTGAAATTCGTCCACACATTTTATTGTAACTTTTCAATACTAAATTCCCTAAAAATCCGTTACATGCAGACAGATGGAATGGCAGACAAGCTGAAATAGAAAAGCTAATGGGCAGAACGCGCAGAAAGAGAAGAGTAAATTTATGCACAGTAGACAGTGAGTGATACGGTTCTTGACTGTCGTTACAAGGCAATATTAAAATGGTCACTATATGAGCAGTAAGTACACAGATTAATGGCAAGGAGTGTTCAAGTGACATGTTGATACTAAATTATCTTCGAATATTTCAACCTACAGTTATTATTATTATTATTATTATTATTATTTATACCGCTAGTGAGAATTATAAATTAATAAAGGGACATGTCTCAGAATAGAGTCAGGTGACGGGCCCTTGTGAATGAGGTATTGAACCTTCGGGTACCATAAAATGCGGGGAATTTCTTGACTAGCTGAAAACCGATCAGCTTCTTAAGAAGGACGCTACTCCGTGGAGTTTGTAAGTAAGTAAGTAAGTAAATAAAGTAACATGTATACCTACAATTTATTTGCGACTCTAGTCCATTACGATTATAATCACATATATTACACCTCGTTTTCCATCATTCTTGTCTGCGTCAATTATGTGAAATGCCTGCATGACTCTCCAAGTCTTATCAAAAAAGTGGAATTTGTGTGTGCCTTAACTGTCAACCACATAATCAATACAGATTAGTGACAGAAGCAATAAGTTCTGACCTTCGGAATATGATATATTCTTACAATAAAACATACAGTGAGACTGATTGCAATGTACTCCAAGTGATATTGACTGAAGCAACTAACTACAGGTACAACTACTAGTGTTATTATCTAATGGGTCTACATAGAGCTCTAAGAAGCATAGTAGTTATATTGCGGGTGGGACTGCAAGAGGACTGTGCTAAGCGCTGGCAACCAGGTAAGTGTTACAAATACAAACTGTTTTTGACGAGATCCTTAAACCAGTTTCTTCCTTTTAAGGTAAAGGTAAATTTCAACTTACAACAGTCCATGAAGGCCCAGAAGGAAAGTGAAACTACAGCTCTATTCTTTTTTAACTTCGACGCTAAATTATGGTGGGTGGTCGTTTTACCCTTGAGAAAGAGAAGCGGTCTGAGTGGGTACTAGGGCCAGTGTGGACAGTGCGGAGAATCTCGCCTCTACCGGGATTCGATCTCCGGAGCGTCCAACTTGTAGCGAGTCGCTATACCGACTACGCTTTACCGGCCCACGGTTTATTCCTATTACCAGTCGTTAGTAATACGCGAAGAAACTTTATTTACAATATTAATATTGTTATATCTGAAAAAAGTGAGAATAAGTTAAATTAAATCAATTACGTTAACAGTTCGGGGAAAACAGTTTAAATTTTTTTGTCCCGAAATCAAGACAGCTCGATCTGACAAACTTCATTACTGTTTTATTTCCTTGGGCCTAACTGAAAAATATTTCAAACCTAACTTACCAGGCCAGCCGGATTTGGGTACGTTTCTGCACACACGTTCCGAAATGCAGCCTATAACCCCATAGCATAACAAGCGTATCAATACGATTAACGGTCTATGAAGAATACAAGACAGGACTTCCCTGCCTTATAAAGTTGGACAATTAAGGTACAAGATTTTCCTCCATTACATTTTGAGTTCTCCGCTCTCAGTTATATGATTTTTGTCATGTCAGGCTTAAAATAAATATCTCTTCGAATTCAAGTGAAACGCGACTGCTCATGGCGGAAGTTGCTAAAAGAATGCAGAAGCTAACGCCCCGCACGATGACTCCCGTCTTCAACAGCGTATCTCCAAGAACCAATCTAAATCCAGACCACGAGAACGTTCCGAAAATTCCACCAGTCCTGAATGAATTGTTACTTCCTCTTCGCAGGACATTGAAAACAAACACCACCTTTCACAGGTAAATGCTTAATACCTTCATGATACTTAAATATTCGGATAATTCAATAGCCCAGTACACAAGATCTTATAAATTTCCAACACTTATATTAACAAAACAATCAACCAGTTTCAAATGCACAACTGAAATCACAATTTACTTTACCAAAATTTCTACAACAGCAGTTTGATGTAAAAATACCCTCACTAAATACATCCGATGTGTACTGTCTAATGGGCCTCTACACAAATATACACTTTAGTGCGTGCGTGCCTGTATGTGTGTGCGTGCTCAAGAGTTTTAATGACGTTTTTAATTGCGCAGTGTCGACGGTTGATGAATAAAGTTAGGGCACGGAGAACTGACAAAGGAAAACCCAAGCACTCGGAAGAAATCTCGTCCCAGTGGCACTTTTTTCACTTAGACTGTAGAGATTACGACGTAAAATCTTGACTATATTACACTAGCGGTCTTACAGAAAAATAATGTGACACCATATCACATATTTAATCTGCTATTTTATGTAGTGGCGCCGCGTTGTTATGTCTTACGAACAACATACAAACTGTTTTCTTCATCAAAACGTAAAGGTTACTAGTACACAAGGGTGGTGTGCTTACAGACATACACCACTTCGACAACTGCGCTTTTCTGGGCTATTGCGCAGCGTGTAGTGTTAATTTGATAATGATATATTTAACTGCAATTGGCTTGACACAAGGTGGCAGTAGTGCAGTACACATTTACACACAAACGACACATAGAACAACACAGTTAACAACTAACTGGGAAGAGTGCGGGCCGTGCCCCGTCTTTGCGAGCTATACGCTGGCATTTGCCTTACAGCTGAGGAAAAAGCACGGAAAAACCTCAGTCAGGGTAGCCGAAGAGTGCCAGTTCGCACGATGAAAACAGAATACACCGACGTTCCGGGACAACTTATCGGTCCCGTCTTCAAGGTTGTCGACATTTCGGAACCGATATGTTGTCCCGAAACGTCGGTAAAGAATTACCACTACATGCTGCGTAATAGCCCGGAAGAGCGCAGTTCTCATCTACTTCGCGGAGGAAGCCTGAAATCTCGCATTACCACCTTGTACATCGTAACTTACACAGCTCCATTGGTACGATCAAACAGGAGAGAAAAGAAGGATCGCATGTCGCATATGTGTGTCGAAAATCTCTTGTCGTTCATGTGTAATCTTATCTTCTGCTTTGTAATTTTTGCGTTAAGTGCACGGTTTCTAAACTGCTGACTTGTAAGAAAGCGTGTAGCCCAACAGTATGGAAAGAGAGTCCCAGTTTTCAACAACGCAGTGTCAACACAAGAAAAGATCCTGTACCAACTTAATATATTTTCTTGGTCTGCCATTTGGGCATTTTGAAAGAGGTTTCTCAGCCCAAATTACATTTGAATTTCTTGTTTTCTGTGTCTTAACCACATGTCCCGATCTTCCAAATAATAACAGAGCATTCACACGCAATCTCTAGTTCTTGTCCAGTACAACTTGGTTTGGAACTTACTGTGCTGCACCGCGACTGGAACACACAATATTCCCGTCCGGTCCGAAACTATATAAGACCTTCTAATCAACCTGTAAATCATAATACACTTTTTTCTGTTGTAAGTGTATGTTACTTTGTAGTTACAACCCACAATGGGCAGACTACTCTTATAACTTCAGGGACTGCAGGATATTCCAGGAAAAATAATATTCAGAAATGAATAACTTAATCCCTCCTATACACTGGCACATACTCATGGAACATCCTGTATATGCATCTTTATAACATATCACGGCTTCGCAAGAAATTCTTTCTATTTTTCTAAGTAATATATACTTTTTATTCTCTTTCGTGCTCCATATTCAAGCCGTTAAGTCCTACCCTTTGGTAACAAAAAGCTACTCCTCGTGCCGTGTCAACAAAGATGACGGACTGGGACCAAATTACTGCTTTAATAATTAAGTGCACGTATGTTCGCTTTTCAGATACCCATCAGTCCACTTCTGAGGTAATTTCTCGACAATATGTTTTCCACAAATGTCAACATCGAATCACGCATCGTATAATAGATTTGCTAGTGATAACTGTGGTTAATATAGAATCCTACAACTCCTACAGGCCGACGTTAGGTGGAAGTACAAACATTTTGTTCTTGTACTTTACTAAATGGGAACCGCGGTAGCACAGTGGTTAAGGCGTCTTGCTACAAATCGGAAGGTCGCTGGTTCGATCCTAGCTGGTGTCAGTGGATTTTTCATTGAATAAAAAATCCTTCCGATCGCACTATGGTCCTGGGGTCGACTCAGACTGTAACAGAAATGAGTACTAGGAGAATTTCCTGGGGGTAAAGGCGGCCGGTGCGTAAGGCTGATAGCCTACCACCATCCTGTGCCGTTGTCACGAAATCTGGGAACCTTAACTTCCAGGAACCCTTATGGGCCTGTCCATGCCTGTAACGGGACTTCTTTTTTACTTTACTAACTACCGAAGCACAAGAAATTCATCCTTGAGGAACGAATAGCAGGTCAGCCAGTCGAGAAGTCTCGCGCCTTTTCTATAACCCAAAGCTTTTATATCTTACTCATATAAGACCGCCACCATCGTTCGTGTTCTTGGTCACACGACTCAATTCTGCATCGTCGCACTCAATTTCTCAGATCCCCTTTAATAATATACCCCCATCTAATGTTAAGCCTTCAAAGTGGCTTCTTCTATTCGGATTTTCTGACTAAAATTGTGTGTGCATTACTCGTCTATCAGTGCAATATGGCCCGTACACCTCATCAGCACGGACTTGGCCATCATTATATTTGGCGAGAAATACGGAGAAAAAAAATTGATTTCCAGTTATACAATTTTTATTTTCCATTTTCTCTCCCTAACATCCGTACATTCTACTGTACAACTTTCCCTTACATCCCGTCGATTTATTTTCCTCTGTCATGGCGACATGCTAAGTTTCACACCAATATGAAATATGAGGTACAAATATAGTTTTTCTCCGGGCCTTTAATTAAAATATTTTTACATCAACGTTTTTAGAATTTTGACAGAGGCCATCCTGTTGTGTAGCAACAAATTTGTATAATGAATTAGATTCCGCCAATACACAACTATATATCAGTACAATGATATTATATATACACTCAGGTCACATTATGGCAACATGTTTCGACCGCAAACGGTCATCTTCAGGTCAATTGGCCTGAAGATGACCGTTTGCGGTCTAAACATGTTAGCATAATGTGACCTCTGTGTATATATAACATCACTGTACTGATATATAGTTGTGTATTGGCGGAATATAATACATCACACATAGTTTTTAGACACTGGAATGAAATGCCAAAGATTCTGAGCTAAATATTATAAAGCAGTCCTCGTTTTCGATCTTCTTCATGCACGCAGTGTCGGTTAGTCACAGTGCTGCCAACATTTTTTTAAATTTTCCACACTTCCGAAAGTGTATTAACTGTCTTTAAATCGTGATCTTATCCTGCATTCTGGCAACGAGCCATGAAATTAGGCTCCTTCTTCTCCTCGGCTTTTACTTGTATTATGGCATGTTGAGCAACAGTTTGTTTTTGTACAACAGCAATGAAATATACTCTTTGTTAAATGTACACAATAAGAAAACGTCTCTTTTATTAGGTCTATGTGGCGTATTAATTACTAAATAGACTCACTGACATAATGAATAAAGCATCTCATCAGACGAACAAAGCGATACTTCCGGACAAGACGTGCGTCTGAAACTCTTTATATAATGCATCGTAACGGCTGACGTCCTCTCGCAATAAAACATTCCGAAGTAGCAACGAACTACAATTAAAGCGGTATGGTGAAGTTGAACTTCTGCTCAGTTTCAGTGTGAAGACTTGTAGCAACCATCCTTCGTCATATTCAGCATTACTGTCTATACTGAAGGTCAGTCGGCTTTTTACAAACAGCGACCTTTATACTAATGGTTGCACCGAATGAAATTTTATTCCTGAAACTGCTGGCAATGTTTAAACATTTCTCTTTGTCGTGATCATTGTTTAGTTCATGAGTAAAACACGGTAAAGATGAAACATAGAAGTAGGTTTTGTTAGCTTAAGTTGAACGTGCAGATAGGCCAGTACGACACATACACCACAACAGTAGAGACTAAACAAAAAGGAAAGATTTGTTAAAAGTCGTCAAAATAATGAAGGTGAGGTTTGTGTATTATCCAAGCTGTAGACTTGTATTCAGTAGGTCAACGGATCAAATATGAACAGCCGGTCTATCCGAATTGAGACTATCTTGAATTTCCCGTCTGCCCATCCGAATACAAGGACAGTTACCTTGAGACAGTTTACGAACATCTCTTTACAAATTCTTTTCACTATCTAAATCAGCGTTTCGCTAACTTTTTCCAAGGATGAAGCCATAAAATAATTTTCATATCCCGAAGAACTCCTGCCTACGGAAATTTAAACAAAACAAAGAGGCTGTTGGTAGTTCACGGTAATTACTTCAAGAGTGTCAATTGCAGGAAAAAAATCCCAAGATATTTAGAGGGATATGTGGAATTAATTATTTTAGATATGCCAAATGTTTTACTTACACACTCCACACTTTTTCACGGAACACGGAACACTGGTTGGGAAACACTGAGCTAATAACTGCGATTAAAATATCTTCGTCACATCGCTTCAGAATAAACCTTACTCCATGGTGCAGAGTCCTTTTTGAGAAGCGAACTGGTTTGCAGCTAGTCAAGAAATTCCGCGCATTTCACGGAACCCGGAGGTTCGTTACCGCACTCACAAGCATACGCCACCTGTCTCTATCCTGGGCCAGCCCAATCCAGTCCACATACCCACATCTCAGAATAAACCTTACATAATCATCATCATGTTCCTGAAGTGTTAGGTGTGTTTCCTGTTTCTTGATCCTCAAGATGAAGTTGGTCCCTCCATCTCTTCTTCGGTCGTCCTATGTTCCTTCGTCCTTTTGGTTTATATTGTAGTGCTTGTTTTGGTAATCTGTTTGTGTCCATCCTCTGTACGTGTTGTAGCCACTTTTTCTGGTACTGTTTTATTTCCTTTACTATGTT
>Ga0123354_10001561_pt1 | contig 28134 bp, 10 predicted proteins | sample TergutLab28metaG_2_FD_97872 | JGI IMG/M metagenome (GOLD analysis project Ga0123354, IMG submission 97872) | Labiotermes labralis P4 segment gut microbial communities from Petit-Saut dam, French Guiana - Lab288 P4 | ecosystem: Host-associated > Arthropoda: Insects > Digestive system > Gut ... | reverse complement strand
GAAGCAGAATGAAGCTATGAAGGATACTGCAAGAAGGAGAATGAGGCCATGAAGGATACTGCAAGAAGCAGAATGAAGCTATGAAGGATACTGCAAGAAGGAGAATGAGGCCATGAAGGATACCGCAAGAAGCAGAGTGAGACTATGAAGGATACCGCAAGAAAGAGGCTACGAAGAAAAACCGAAACTCATACTACGCAGGACAGGTACGATAACCAATGGAGCGGCCTACGCAGGATATTAGAAGCATCAGCCAGAAAGTAGAAGGTAGAAAACACAGCGTGCTCCCTAATTCCGGAGCGCCGGTTCTACGTGTCTTGCTTAATTAATGTCTTATTTTGATAATGTGAATGTGTAATGAAATGACGCTAACAAATTTGCTTGCAGGACCCCCCCCCCCCAGAAGAAACGTTTAACACAAAGTCCTCTTTGTTATTTTTCAACATTCTAGAAGAAAAGTGCCAGAAACAGAGCTGCCAACCGTACTGTAGACGTTGATTAACTGTAGTTCAAATCATAGCCGCGAGTGTTAAGGTCTCGGAGGAAAGACATGTGACACTGCACTGGCAACGGCAGGCGGAAGTTCACCGATGACAACAGTAAGGTGAGCGGACGAATGCTGGTGGATGTTTAGTGTCGTGCATTGCAACACGAGATCGCGTGTCTGGAAGTGACAGGAAGATGTGCTGTATGACAGGAGCTCTGGCTACCTGTCGTGGGAGTTCCTCGTTTTTGTTGGTGTGTCCCAGCTAATTTATTTACCTAGTGATTCCAACACTTTTAGCGAATGCGGATCATCTGCTTGGTTTATAGTCAGAGCAGGAACGTAGGCATCATCGATCTGGTGGAAGAAAGACGCGTCATCGAGATTTGTGTTCTCTCCCCCCCCCACACACACAACCCCTCCGTAAATTCTTTATGCTTCCTCTCAAACTATACTGCAGTGACGCGATAATGCAGTGGATTCGCTACAATTACCGCACGCTGACTCCAAATGATATTACAAAATTACTGGGATTACAGCTGCGGAAATTGCGGAAAATAGAGTGCGTCTGACGGGACTAAATAATTAAAAATAAATAAATAAATAAAGGGCACAACCCTCCCCAAATTGAAGTCAGAAACCAAGTTCGAAACTTTTTTCCCAGTAAGGTGTGGTTATGTATGACGGTTTTTAAACATGCATGTTAATGTTATACATTGTTAAAAGGGAGCCGGGATAGTGTAGTCGGTACAGTGACTTAGGCTACGGGCTGGACGATCCAGGGTACGATTCCCGGTAAGGACAAGAGACCCCCCCCCCCAGATCGTCCATAACGGCTCTGGGACCCCTCACGTCTCCTGTAGAACTGGCATCGACGGTTCTTTCTCCAGACTTAAAGCGGAGGGGCGTGAATTTGACCCTTCACCTCCATCTACTGCCGAGGTTAAGAATGTGTGGAGCTGTACCGCTCTTCTCCCTATACGCCGTTGTGGCGTGGACAGGTACAGCCATACATTTTTCACACATACAGGAAATGTTATAATTTCATTACATTTTGCTGCGTCAGCAGAAATCCGGACAGCAGAAGCGTGTGTAGCCTGTCTAGAAATGTGGGACAGAAGGGCCCGCGCCTAGATGACGATAAGTTCTCCAGCTCCGGTGATAAGCGTTTAGTCTAAACGCAGCGCTGCAGGCGTTTTAGACTAGCGAAGAACGAAACGCCTGACACTACAGTTCAGCGTAGGAAAGAGCGCGCACACAACAAGACGCCAGACAAAGTCAAATATGCGTACGAGGGTACTGACCTCATAAGACCTGATATGCAGTGACTGTTAAGCCACATGGGCTTTTGACCCTGTGCGTTTTTCTCGCAACGTAATTACCTCAAGCATAACAATGTGGCGGCTATCTAAATCAACCTGATACCGCAGTCGGTGTAGTGACTAAACTTAATGGCTGGAAGACAGAGGGATCGGAGTTCGATTCGTCGCAAGGGCGACATATTTATTCTGTTCCGAAGTGTGTAGACCTACTCTGGAACCCACTCAGCTTCTTACTGAATGAGTACCGTGGGTACAATGGCTGGGGCGTGAAATTAGCCGCTCACCGCCAGATAATGCCGAAGTTAAGAACTGGTGGATCTTTACATCCACTCCTGCACGTACCTTCATATTGTGCGTATGGACAAACTTTATTGAAAGTTACACAGTGCGTCTACTAAGTTTTAGGACTGATTGTGCAGAGCGAATACTACGCGCGCCATCAGGCGGTCACCCACAGAAACACGTAGGAGCAAGTCTCGACACGTTGTGTGCTTAGTGAGTTGAGCAGTATTTGTTATTTGTGGCGTGAAACGAAGCTCTGTGTGAAAGCCTCGTCTTGGATTTGAGTATGGAGCAACGATTAGCGGTAAAGTTCTGTTTTAAAGCTGGGAAAAGTGCGACGGAACCTCTCTAAATGGCAAATGCAGCTAATGGGGACCAAGCACTATCCTGTTCGTATGTTTTACGATGGTATGGACAATTTCGTGATGGTCGAGAAGACATTGAAGATGGCCTCAGGAGTGGCCGGCCTACAGAGTGTCACAATGACAACAATGTCGAGAAGATTTCGCACTTGCTGCGTCAAAACCGTCACCTTTCGCTAAGAATGCTAGCAGACGAGGTGAGCATTGGCAAGAACACAATGAGAAAGATTTTAGTTGAAGATTTGCGAAAACGGAAGATTTGTTCGCAATTTGTTCCACACTCTTTGACTCCAGAGCAGAAAGGCCGGAGAATTGCAGCTTGCCGAGATTTGATTGCCACAGCAGACAGTGATCCTGACTTCTTTAAGAAAATTGTAACTGGCGATGTGACGTGGTGTTCTGCCTACGATCCGACCATTAAACGTCAATCCGCTGCATCGGTCGGAGAATCCTCGCCACGGCCGAAAAAACTGCGATTTCAGAAGTCTCGTGTGAAGACCGTGCTGGTGATTTTCTTCGATTGGCAAGGCGTAATCCACAAAGAATTTGTTCCGAAGAGTGACTATCAATGCAGTGTACTACAAAGGTGTAATGGAAAAGCTCCTAAACAGAATTCAACGTGTTAGACCGGGCACGTGTGAATCTGGTGACTGGTTCCTTTTGCACGACAACGCCCCGTCCCACAACGCGACAATCGTCAAGCAGTTTTTGGCCCAACGAAAAGTGGCTTTGCTCGACCACCCTCCGTATTCGCCAGATTTAGCACCTGCCGATTACTTTTTGTTCCAAAAAGTGAAATCCTACTTGTAGGGGCGCCTCTTTGACTCGATTTCGGACATCCAGACAGCCGTGACAAGTACAATAAACACCACTGCAAAGGACGACTTCTACAAAGGCATCCAGAAGGTGTATGACCGTGCAAATCTGTGTGTACAATTACAAGGGATCTGTGTCGAAAATTAAACAATAAAAGTGTCATTTCTTTCACGCAAATACTTTTTATAATGCCAGTCCTAAAACTTAGTAGACGCACTGTGTACTTGGCCCTTTGGATATTGTTTTTTAAGCGAAGTTGGGAAGTCCTGAAGATTTTTTTTTTTTTAGTTTGCCATTTGTCTTTGTTATTCGGCTTTAGAAGGACATATTGTGAAGCGGCTGAGCGATTTTGCCTGGTGGTCCGTGTCACTGGTTGGGATAAGCGGTGTACATATTGCACATCTGTTTGGGCGTAAAACTGTGAGCAGTCAACTCATGGTTCTCACTTTTCATAGAGTAAGTGGACAAGAACAAAGACAATTCAACAGTGGTCTTTCTCTGAATATTATTTTCACTTAGCACTGATTACCATATTTGATACAGAAACACAGCTCCAACATGTTTTGTTTCCGCAGGCCGGTATGGAAATGGTACCGTGTCGACCGGTGACCGCTGGCCATCTTTTGCCTGTACGTTCTTACAACTCTTTCCCCTATCCGTTAATTGCAGTAGAATCCCTTATTATTGAAAGTTAACAAGAAATTGATAATGATGAGCCCTCCTCAAGCATCTTAACTAAATCCATTTTGACATTTCAGGTCCTCATGGTAATGATTACTAAGATAATTTTCCTCTGGGTTGTGACGCCGTGTAGTTTGGTATACATTACACGGTACTGTCCCAGTAATTCTTATTTTGAATTTATTGTGTTTATTCGCAGAGAATAAATTTCAATACTTTACAGTGCCATATATTTTATTGTGTCTTAGGTAATGAGTGCTTGAGCACTTAATGGAAGACAGCAAATAATTATCAGGATGAACAATTTTGGGCCCCATATCGCCCCTGCGAAAACATTTTTTATGGTGGCACCTAATATTTGTGTGGGAACCCAGTGTAGATTTTATTTCATTTCATCCTTCTGTCGCCTAGAATTTTGAAGTTCTCCTAGATCTTTGAAAGAGTTAAATCTACCAGCCGATAGTAGTGTTGTCTCCACGTTAGGGTGTGTCGTTACAGAGGTGGCATTAAGAAGCGCTCTGTTGCAGGATTGTTGTCCTCTGTGTGATGTTGGGTGTTGTGGACTTCGACCGGTCTGTGAGGTGTGTAGCCCTCCTGTGGCAGCACATTCTGGGGTACCTTGCCATTCTGTGTGGCTCCCTGCTGGTAGAATTCTTCATCTCTGTGGTCGCCACACGAGGCAGCATCCTGGATACGGAGGCCAGAGCGCCCATGAAGTACCTTTTGTATGTACGACTCGGTAAGTACTACAGAGTGTTCCCCTTAAAGCTGTAATTTATGGCACTGTGGCATAAGCGCAGTTACATGTACACATTTTGGCTTTCAACCAGCCCCATCAGGCTGGTTTTAAAGTCTTAATGTTGACAACAAAACGAGATGGATCACTTTACAATATCAGCTGTTGCAGTTCAGTCCTTCTGTTATGTACACATGAAACTATATGAGAAACACTGAACAGGTTTTAATGAAATCTGATTGTGGCCAACTGAGTTTAAGGCTTTAAAATTTATCGTCACCTTCCGGTTTTGTTTGAAATTGGACAGTTATAGCAAATATTTTGTATTATGAGCAACACACATTTGTGCATGTGCCTTGAGTGCAGCTGATTCATGACAGTAAAAACTATTTTGAACAAAATTTTGTAGAGAATAACACACCATCTAATTTATGTCCAATACACATTTTTGCAAGTATGCAGTTAATGTGTTGCTTTGTTGCAGGGATCATGTTGGTGGAGATTGTGTGGCTGGTACTGGGAGTCATGTGGCTCATCTATCACTACCATGACTGCCCTGTTGAAGGGGCCAAGGAGGCAATTCTCGGTAAAGAACAGTGTTACAATTTCAATATATGAATGTGTATTTTATTTGGACACATAACAGAGGAATGATATATATATATAGGAGTACAGAATTCTCTCTCTTTTGCTGATTAAAATTACAAATGAATGGAAACACTTCACTTAATTAAGCATAGTGTTTTGCATAACTGGATAAAAACTGTTATTAGAATGAGAGGTGATCGTGAATATTTTGTCCCTAAACTTTGTTCATTTGACAAAGAATGACCAAGTAACATGTGACATGAAGAATGGGTTCTACCAGGCATACAGATGTTTGCATGACACACGTTTAAAAAGTGGCATATAAGATCTTTAAAATAGCGGTATATGAATGTATGGATCTGTGTGTTCAGAATCACAAGCTTAAAAATAAATCCACTAATCTAAAAATAGATTTTCTTCATTATTTTCGAAGGCAGGGCCCTAGGAACTGTTTGAGATCTTCTACCTGGAAAAGATGGAAGGCAGAACTTATCAGATATCACTGTGCCTTTTTGCTTTGCCTAGAAGAATGTTTAATTAATAGTTGTTTAACTGAAAAATTATGCTAGCTACTTACCTCCATCTAATTCCCAGTCCAGGAATTGTTATTTTTAATGTCCCTTGTACTTTCTCAGGAACTTGCCTTTTAATTGCTATTTGTAATTAAGCAAACATACATATCATGAGTTTTGATTTTAAGAATTTGTAATTGAGTTTATATATGATGCTCTGCAGGAATTGTGATTTGCAACTGGTGTGTGATGCTGAGTGTCCTGATTACTGTCTGGTGCACATTTGATGCAGCTGGGCGGTCGTGGGTGAAAATGAAGAAATACCAACGCAGTATGCGGGAGGCTGAATCGAGGTTCCAGTATAAGAGATCAGGCACTAGACACCGCAACTGGAGGCAGAGGTATGCCACTTGCAGCTTTCTGGCATGAGGTGTCATACAGGTGTGCGTGAAACTTGTGACTGTATGTAGCAGTTGATACATTGGAGTTAAGAACTAACAATATACATGTTTATTCATATGTTATGCTCGGACAAGAATTAAACGCCATAAAATTAAGTAAACATTTTCGTAGCTGAAGGTGATGCTTTTTTGTTTTCCTTCTACACATTGCTTCCATCAAACTGCAGACCCATGGATGCCATTTTGTAACATTTTCTAATGTTAGTCCTCATATGTTGTCTGGCACTTGTTGCAGAAAGGTGATTCGTGCTTATCAAGACAGTTGGGACCACAGATGTCGTCTCTTGTTTTGCTGTATGAGAAACTCAGATAGAAATAGAGTAAGTAAAATATGGCATACAAATGTTTTAGCCTGTTTTGTTAACAAGGAATACAATGGGGTACGGAATGGCATAGCAAGGTTTCTTGATGTCTAGGGTAGGCTAGGTCTCTTGATGTCAGGGTGATTGATCACATGGCTGCCCCTGGCAGAAATACAAACTTTAAAAATATTACAATTACTTTTCGAATATCCTTTTATTTGTCTCAGTAATTTAGAATTTTTTGAGCACAGAAAATATGTCTTTATTTCAAATATTAATGTTTCTGCCCCTTTCATGCAAATATTTTAGCCTGCTTTCTCAATACAGAATGAAATTATTACAGAGTGGCACACGTGTGTTTTAGCCTGTTTTCTTAGAAAAGAATACTGTGAATACAGAGTGGCATGCAGGTATTTTAGCCTGTTTTCTTAATAAGGAACATAGTGTACATAAACTGTCACATAGATTTTAACCTGAGATGAAACATGGATATGACAAATCTGTAAAGGGTATGTAACGTTGTCAGCATGTGATTAGGATCAGATTATATCTTGAAGAGCTGAACCTCCCTCAATATACCAGATATGGAGAAGGTCTAACAGTTATATTAAACTTCTCTCAATGTTCCAGATGTGGAGAATGTCTGACAGTTATATTAAGTATTTTAATATTATGTGTATAATGTATATAGTGTACAAATCAACTTATAAAACCAACCCTAGATGCACTGGAATATATACGCAACAGATACACAAAATCTCCTCTTACATGTTTCGGCACTCCATGGGTGCCATCATCAGGGAGCCTTCACGGTGGTTTAAGTTATGCTTTTGAAACCATTTGTTGTATGTGGCATAGTCATACACTTGCACACATTTCAAATTTTTCCATTAGAACACTGGAGAAACCAACCATAAAATGTTTAAATGTTAAAAGAATAGTGGAGGTATTTCTTCGAGCTCCATGTAGGCTGTGACTGGGGGAACGATGATCTTCAGTAGATAATTTGCAATCATCCAGAGGCCACCACAAAACCCAAATATGGGTAGAGTCCTGTAAGGAGCCAAAAGTGCTGTAAGTTTTGAGTACCTTTAATTACATCATACAAATAGTGATACTACAAACTCAACTTGTATTGCTAAACATGACCTGTGTTAAATTTATGACACGTGCATGAAATTTTCATTCTAAGGTGGGTCATGAAATGTTGTGTTGTGTGGTTTGGAAGGTTTTGTTTACTTTTAGTGTGTTGAATTTCTTGTTGAGTTTGTAGTATCATTATTTGTACACTATGTTTAAAGCACTCATACCAGTTTTGGCTCCTTACAGGACTTTACGTATATATGGTTTTCAAGGTGGTCTCTGGACGATTGTTAATCATTTAGTGAAGATCATAGTACCCCCAGTCACAGCCTATTGGAGCTCAAAGCAGTATCTCCACTATTTTTTTTAACATTCCAACTTTTTATGGGTGGTTTCTTCTGTGTTCTAATGAAAAAATTTTAAATGTCTTCAAGTATGTGACTGTACTGATTACGACAGATCTTTTCTAAAGCACTACTTTAAATACCGAAAGACTCCCTGATAATTGCACTGAAGCATGTAGGAGGAGAGTTTGTGCATCTGTTGTGTATATATTGTGGTGCATGTAAGGTTGGTTTTTATGAGTTGAGTTATATTAGCTGTCCATGTAAATGTCATAATGTTATATAATCTTACGAGTAACTTTTAATGTGTAACTGTGGTTTTCGATATTTAGCCACATTGTATGTTGCACATTTGCAACATTTTGGCATACACAGTACTAACCATCTTTAGGGTGAATAATGCAGGGGGAAGATGTGGGTCTATGTACACCTGGTGGTAGTAGTAAGGGTGGGAAATTATTGAAATGACTGTCATTTTATACAAAAAATTGCACTGAGAGACAGATTGCTATTGAAACACTTTATCATGATATATGACATGACCTTATTTGTTGAAACATTCAGTATGACAGTGATGATTTGTCGGTCATTTGATTGTCTTTGTTAATATATGGGGCAAAGTGAATCATACTAACATTTTCATATTTCTCTCCAGAATTCATTTACAGACATTGCGCGACTCCTGTCTGACTTCTTTCGAGATCTGGATGTTGTGCCATCAGATGTTGTAGCAGGGTTAGTCCTTCTGCGCAAATTCCAGAAGATTGAGAGGGAAGCCATAGTGAGGCAGGTAAGTTAACTTCTAAATCTACAGCATGTTTGGTTCTTACTGTTTTGTGGCTTCTGCTTCCACCCAGGCCTCTGTCTGGTTGGCTACAAGGAGGGTAAGTATTCATACCTGTGAAAGAAACACTCAGTAGGTGGGATTTCTGTTACTAAGATGTAACTCATTATTAGCTGTTAGTAGGAGAATGGATCCACGTGTAGTGTAGTGGAATTTAGTCAGCTTTTTTAGTAATATTTGCCTGGGCCCTAATAATTGTGGCTGGCTCCTACCATTTGAACTCCTCTTTTCAATTTTATAACAATATTTTTTTTACATTTGTTTAATGATATAACTGTCCATGGTAATACAGATAATTTTTAAAGAGTTACTTTCAACTGGAAACATGTAGTTTTTGTGCCAGTATTTGTGTAACTCTGCAAGAAAGCAAACACATACACTGTGTGCATAAGTATTCAGAAGTTGGTTTCTCATCCACAGTTTTACAGTATAGACAAAAGACAAGAATTCAGAAAATATTTTGAAAATACAAATACAAGAAGATGTGTCAGTGTTGTCACATACTGTGGAGCTCAACCCCTGTCTTCTTATAGACTTCTGCTGGTAATTTGGTGTGCAACTTGTTCTGTTGCAGCGCAAGTATGACACATACGAGTACCTGTCAGGGGTTGCAGTCACCTCACAAACCCAATTTCTGGCCCTGAATGATCCAGAACATTTTGAGCTCTTCCAGGCTGTGATCCACTATATGCACTTTGCTCTGGGAGCTTATGGCTGGCCCATGTTCCTCATGACGCACGGTAGCACCGGAGTTTGTCAGCTCTGCACTCGGCTTAGGTAAAAAGATTGGCCTGTCAGTATGTGCTCCTGTCAGGTATTCACTTTGTCCATTTTGATGTCTTTTATGCAAATTTACAAGGTCTTGTATTCGCATGAATGGTCCAAGCATTGGGATTATTGAGTCAAAACTCTTTGAGTCGTTCTTTGGCCTTTTGTAGTACCCGAAGTTTATGAGATTGAATAGAGAAATGAGCAGTTTAGTTCGTTCAGGCAGTCACACTTCTGACTTGTATTCAGGATGTACCCAATTCAAATTTTGGCCAGGATGACTGACCTTTAAATTGTTCTGCTCACTCTGTCAAGGCAAGTGAATTAATAGGACTTCTAGGTTGGCAATGATTGCTTCCTTGTACATTCATTCCAACTCATTATCACTCATCATCCTAACTACTGATGCCTTGTAGTCTCAGATACTGACAGCATATTAAACAAACAACCCAACAAACAAGCAAGAAACCAAAAAAAAAAAAAAACAAATGAATAAACCAAACTTGCCAACTTCATTGCTGCTTACAGGTGTGTGTGTTTCCCTTGCATTGGTGCCAATGATGGTGCAACAATTGTGTCAGATAATTGCTGCCAATGCAACTATGCAGTTCTGCGCCAGATGGTGGAAATTGGTGAAGTTGAGGTGGTGTATGCTACATACCATGTGGATGTGGGTGAGACACCATTCTTTGTAGCTGTCGATTTCACTCGCCACAAAATTGTTATCAGCATTCGAGGCACACTATCCATGAAGGTTGGTACTGTGTATGAATTTCATTGTCATTTGTGCTGTTTGTAATTTTCAATGTGACCAGTCTTTTTCATGAAGGAACAATGATTATAAAATTTTCTGTAGACAGTGTATAGAATTTTTGACTGGTATGCACTAAATTGAATCAAATTTTATTTCAATCACTCGGAAAGAACAAAGTTCCTAGTTTCGAACCATTTCAATGAGCTGTGTTAGTCTGTCCTGTTATTCAAGTAGAATGGTGCATGTTGTAGAAACTATTTGACAATCTTTGGAACACCCTGTGTGGACACTAGAATCCCATGCTAATACTTTCTAACATTCCTTTCATTTTCATAAACACTAAAAGCATGGCAGCTGTTTGAAACAGAGTTTGTAGGAAAATACCATTCATTATAAGCCCTTGTAATTTTCTGTGCTGTCTTGAAGAAATGTGCAACTGATACAGTTTTAGAAAAATATAAAACACTGTACTTCCTTGCATAATTATCCACCCTGATTTTCACTGTATATGAAAACATGTTATTCATATATATTGCACATATTTTGTTCTTTACTGAAGAAATAAATGAATTACTAAATAACTCAACATTGCTAGAAGTCAATGGCTCAACTTTGTTATCACTAAAACCCATTCACACCAACTCTCAGCCACACAACTTATCTATTTCAGATACCTATTAAACCTATCCTTCCATCTCCTTCTTGGTCTTTGCAGTGGACGTGTGGCAAACCACCTCAAAATTCTCTGTGCAGTTCTATTTTCCCTCTCCTGGTCACATGCCCATCCCACTGCAGCTTCCTATCTGTCTGTGTCTTAACAATGCTGTGACTTGTGTAACCTACCAAGTTCCTACTTGTGTACATATCTGAATCTGTCACTGATGGTCCAAGTTATTTCCCTTGGCACTTTACCTTGGACATGTATAATGCATATTATTAATTAAAATGTAAGAGACCATGCTTTATGCCCATAAAAAATGGTAAAGTTATTATTTTGGGTGTATTGGTATTCAACATTTTGCAAAGCTGATAGGAATATGACAGTTTTCAAACTAAAGCATTTTTAGTACAGTCTGTAATATTTTCTTAATATAGTTGATGGCAAGCAAACAAATTGCAATGTTTTTTTTTTTGGGGGAGAAACAATCAAGCCTGTTGAAGGACACCATAAAATGGCCAAACTCAAAAGTACTCATGAGTGTGAAGATGTGTAATTATGTAGGCTGTACATAGGTCTTTTATTGTGTTTCTAGGACGTAATTACTGATCTGAATGCAGAAGGAGAGCCATTGCCTGTGAACCCACCAAGAGAAGACTGGTTAGGTCATAAGGTCAGCCACATATTTCAGATTTGTAGGCTCAGGACTTATATTTTCTTTGAAATAACAAACTTTGCACCCACCCGTTCAGATTATTTTCTGATCAACCACAGTCTCTCCAGACCAGTGCTATAATAAATTATAATAGATCACAACTGTCCTCATATATGTATACCTCATGATGTCTATACTTCATTTTCATACTAAAGTCCTCTTTCAATATTGTGTAACTTCAGTTGATAATAACACTTCAATCAAGAGGCGTTACTTCAACAGTAGACACTGATTTGAGAAAAAGATTTCCTGTTATGTAATTTAGTTGTTAAGTTTCATCAAAACGGGCTGTTATGTGTTGCTATCTCATTCATTTTGCTTCACATCTTTAAAACCTAGTTTCTGTTCTCCCTTTTTTAACAACACTCACCAAATTGGCTTTTTCTTGGCATCTCCCAAAGACAATTTGTTATGAAATTCTTGTTTCCCTCAGGTGGTCTACCTTCCGCACATGATGACATTTTAAGGTCATTAAAATTGTCCTTATGCATGCCATAAAGGCATATAGGAAAAGTGCAGGTAGTCCGACTCATTCATCACCTCGGCACCTAAGGCTTCCCATAAAGCAATTTATTCATTTCCCCTGTTTATACCTCATGAAAACAGAGTTTATCATGACAGTGACTATGAAGAAAGTGTTTTCTTTTGTGTGATGACATATGATCTGGCACAGATTTATTAATGTTTTGGATGAATCATGATAAATTTCTACCTCACCACACAGCGTCACATCTCAAACGACAGTAAAGTTAAAGTCTTTTTCACCAAGTAGTCCAGAGGTTCTGGCAGTGAGGTGCACAATAATGTGCTTTCACCACCATGGGATCTTGACATTTAATAATTTGTCAAATCAAACAATTACAAAATCTCCAAGAACAGAATTATATTTGGTACTGTTTTGACAGTTTTACTGTCAGGATTAATTAAGGATTTGCATTAAACGACAACCATGCTACAACATTGTTGAGTATTGATCACTAAGTATTCTGGTCACATTGCATGTAGGTAATGCACACCACCTTGCCAGAAATCTTTCCAGTGCTGATGAAGTAGTTTCCTCAGCCCTTAATTTCCCTTCCTACCTCACAATGAGATGAATGTCATATTTCTATGAAATAATGCATAAAATTAGAGTTTTATACACTCAGTTGGAAGATCAGGTGATACAGGCATAAGACACTGCACATTTGTGCCTATATCTGAAACAGCCAGACATAGTACAGATTTTTCTCCCCCTCTGACAGAGGAAAACCTGTGTGAATGTGAGGAATTGGAGGCCCTTGCCATGATTTCGAGTGCACACTGCTCTGTGAGACCTTATCACCAGCAATTACCCCATCAATATAAGCTGCCTTCTGAGGCAGTAATGAAGACAACATTTCATACTTTTCATTCTTGTTGATTTTTACTCATTTTTAAGTATATTGGATAGGATTTAGAAGGTTTTGGTGATTATTCATGTGGGAAATTGTTTAATTCTTGAGCCAACTGATACTTGTTCTGAGAACAGCATGTACAGCAGTGGTGCACAGGTATTTCAGGTGGCCAGGCTTCAGTCTTTCAGTTGCCATATCACAGTTGTATAGTTGGCTGAGGTGGTTCTAGAAATGATTGGGTCATAACGTTATCTTTTCAACTAATTATTTCCATCTAGAAGACTGGGCAATATACTATCCACCACTGACATAGTGAATTTATGAGTTACCAGCACCATAACCAACTGAATATCTGCAGTGGAAGAAATATCACTCCATAACTGAAGGAGACAATTTTGGTTGAGTCATTGTGTTTGGTGTCAAGAAATTCCTCTACCATATTTGATTTACTTTGCTTTGGAAGCTATTACTTGAAGCAGTATGCTTATAGCCCTTGTGATCAGACATTCGTATCTAACCATAGCAGTTGTCTCAGCAGTGATAAAATTAATCATAATTACTGGAACTTTCACGGGATATTACTTATGTCCCTAATTCAATCTTGACATGCTTGGCTGTCCAAAAATTCTTCATAGCATGTATATTCACTTTGTAATATATTGTACTCATCTGAATTTCATTAAATTATATTTTGAAAAAAATGATGCCAACTGTAGGGCATGGTTCAGGCAGCTGAGTACATCCGAGACAAACTGGAAGAGGAGGCGATACTGATGCAAGCATTCAGCCACAATAAAGAACGGGGGACACAGGACTTTGAGCTGGTTCTGGTGGGCCACTCACTTGGTGCTGGTACAGCTTCCATTCTTGCCATCCTCCTTCGCCAGGACTATCCCACACTGCAGTGCTTTGCATATTCACCCCCTGGAGGATCCCTGAGGTAGGAGAGGACTTTAAAATGTTAACATGGAAGTGTCCAGTGTAGAGTACTGAGAAATGAAAATAACTCTGAGGACATATTTATCGTTTTATTAGTGTGTAAAGTATATGGAATGGTGACAAAACTCTCCAAGCTTACTTTATTGATAATTGTAACCCACTCAGTTTTATCCCTTGTTGTTTGACAGTTGTCCTAATGATATTCAGACTCTTGCCATATACATTTCAGCATGTTAGGATAATCTGTGCTACTGCTTTCTTGATTTATTCTTTAATGTTCTGCACATTTCAATCTGTTTCTTCTTTCAAATTGTTCTTAATAATTTTCCTCAAAACACATGCAGAGGAGTGAGTCCAATGACCTGGATCACCATATAAGAGACCCTCCCCATCTGAGCCAGTTATCATGCAGTGTTTGGTTCAAGCAAGTATGCACATCTCTGTAGTAATGTGGGGAGCACCATCCTATTGAAATATTGGTCTGTGATGAAGCATTGTCAATTATGTCCAGGTATGCATGTTTAGTCAGTCACCTAGAGGAAGAAGAAGGAACCACAGACACAGCCTTTCACCTGTCAATGGCAACAAATTTATTTTTAGCATGTCCCTGTCATGTTATAGCAACACGTGAGAGCTCTCCCGGTATGTAGCAACTGCCTGTTAACTTTATCATCATGTTGAAGGTCGCCTTCCCCATTTGCTGCTGCACTGAATCACTTCTCCCACTCACCTGGTCACTTGGTCTTGCCTTTGTGTGTGCACACTCAAAGCTGGTCATACATGTTGGGGTTTGTGACATGCAAAGTTTACACTTTATCAGTGATTTTCTTTTTGAGCATCTGTTTTTTGTTTTGACACTTCTACCCTGGACTCTTTCTATTGGTACTAATGAGTGCTTTTAATTACCATACAAATATACACTGATCATTAATCCTGTTGTTAGTTAAAATAACAATATATTGACACTTATTTGTGTTGTTTAGCCTTTCAACATGCATGAAATAGCAACTATGCAGATACTGTCATCACAGATGACAGTATCTGCATATGCAGTGCTAAGAGAACTTAAATCTTACAAGTAAGCTGGAGTTGTTAACTTTCAAAAGTGTTCAGATAAGAGAACAATATGTGTTGCAGCATGCCAGCTGTGGAATACACCAAATCCTTCATAACTTCGGTGGTTGTTGGGAAAGACGTGGTTCCACGCATTGGACTGCATCAGTTGGAATCCCTAAGGGCTGACCTCATCAACACCATCAAGAGAAGCAAAGACCCCAAGGTACGTGCACTGTCACAGCCCAGTACTATCTATCATGTATCACCAAGCAAGTTGGCACATCATTAACAAATGAATTACATTCGGTCTGCAACCCAGCCAAAGACTGGCTGTTCTGACATAAGTGTTTTGTATGAAATATTAAATATCAGTCTGTCAATTCATTTAAAAATTGTTTTTTTTAAATTACAAGATACATAATAGTGGAAGCTTGAAAGAGCATGCATGACCATTTGGCATACTCCAGCCTGGAGACTGATTGTGGTGTTCTTCTTTATGTAGGTCTTATTGATACGAAATGCAAAAGTGAAGTTGCTTTTGGACTAAGCATGAAAGGAAAGCTGCAAATACTGCAGACCATGTAGTATATAGACATTATTGTTAGCTTTACACTTCTGCTTCTTTAGACAGTCAGAATACCCTATGACACCTACCTGGGAAGGGACTGAGTGGATCTCAGTGTCTAGCTGGATATGATGGCTTGAGACAGAATTTGAACCATGGCCAAGTAATTTTTACTTTACTAGCTTAGTAGAGTTACTTTGTTGGCTGTTTTGAGTAGGTAATCTGCAAATACTAGCTTTATTTAAGCATCACTCACTTTGTTAACAGATAGAACCATTCCAACTAAATTTGGTCCTGAAGAAATTATGTAGTTAAATCAACTGCAATTCCTTAGGGTAGCAGGAATTTCAGTAAGTATACTCCAAATACAACCAGTTTCGATGTCTGAGGTATCATGAGTCACTCATTTTTAGTGCACTTGCAACTGAAAGTTGAGAAAAAGTATGTATTAGCTCTGCCATGTCTTTCTGTCCATCTACATGTAAAAACTTGAGAAACATTGAATTTTCTTCTTGAAACTACAGTTGTGTTTGACAGTGTTCTTATTAGTTAGTAGTAACTGCTGGGCCTTAAAGGGTTCAACAAGGAAGCAAATGGACCAGAAGTATTAGTTAAATTTTGTGTATCATGCAGTGGAAGACAATAGTCTGCAGTGTTGTGTGTTGTGGCTGTGCATCGCTACCAACTTCGGCTGCTGAACTGAAAGCAGAGGACAGTCAGATGACTGAGTACCTGAAAGCAAAAGAAGTGGCACGTGAAGTGGCTGTCCACCCCTCTGACTCCAGTATTGCACTCACACTTCATCAGCCACTGTACCCACCAGGCCGCATCATTCACATAGTGCGGCACCACCCTACCAAGGGAGAGTAAGTATTTGTTCTTTCTGTAAACAGCAGATTGAAATCTCTAACTACAGTAAACTTTCATTCTTCCAAAACAAAGTTAAAAAAATGCATGCTTAAATATTCGGTGCCAAGAATTTTAATGACAGTTCTTGTCTCTTGTCTGAAGATGCTTAAGGAAAGATGAACAAGTTTTCTGGTACACTGTATTACTAAGTTACACAGTTTATGTCTGTTGTCTGAAGTCCGTTCAAGCAAGATGAACAAGTACTCTGATTCATTGTATCAATAAATTACCTTCCTCTGATTTGAACATGTTACTGTCATGCAATTCATAAAACATTTGTTTCTATTTGTAAACATTGGCCTTGTATTTTGTTTGATATCACTGATTTTAATGAGCTGGGGACAGAAGCCTACCACTGACTTCCGTTGAGTGCTGGGGTTAAGTATGAGTTGAGCCATACCTCCGTTCCCCCAAATGCCTTCATGGCATGCATAAGGACAACTTACCTTAGCTCATTCTGTCCTATTATACAGTTATTAACATTTTCAGCATCAACCCCAAATTTTCTCCTATTTAGAGTGAGTCCAATGGGCAGACCTTTAATTGTACTCTTTTTCTGTTTCTTCTACTGGTATCACACCAATTCTAAACACAGTCATATTATGTTCTTTGAACGTCTGAATTTTTGCGCCTGTTAAAAGAATATATGTTGAAGGTGTAATGAACTATTAGTAGGCAAAATTAAGGGACAACAAAACATAGTAGAACCTGAAGTATTTATTTGATATTAAAGAATCTGATGTGAAAGGTACATCGGTGCTTGAAAAATATGGAGGCAAAAGGGTTAATGGTCATATTATGTTTATCTTTCATGGTTACATTATGTACACCTGTTAAATGTTAAGCTGATGTTTTGTTGTTTGGTCTATCTGAACTAGGGCTCAAATATAAAATTCAGGAGTTTGTTAATTGTAGAAGATAACAGGTTATATTTCATCTGTAAATTGTGACCTCAAGTTTGTGTTAAACACTGTATAATATTTTATTCATCATCATCATCATCATGTTCCTGAAGGGTTAGGTGTGTTTCCTGTTCCTTGATCCTCAAGATGAAGTTGGTCCCTCCATCTCTTCCTTGGTCGTCCTATGTTCCTTCATCCTTTTGGTTTATATTGTAGTGCTTGTTTTGGTAGTCTGTTTGTGTCCATCCTCTCTCATATTTTATTAAATTATCAAAACTCTGGTACTATAATGCTGTCCTTTTGGTCTACGTGACTGTAGCCACTATAAAATATACAAAACTGCATAAATAAAAGTGAATTACATCTCTCTGAATAAGACAACCCTACAATTAAGAATACACTGGCATTTGTTACTGGAGCATTATTTCTCTCTTGTAGGCAGAAATACGAGAAAAAATGGAGGTATGTAGGCAGTTGACATGTATGGTATTTGTGTTGTTATGTTGGCATCTCTGGAGACATTTATGTATAAATAACATTTCTGAGTAGATATTTGATTTGTTATGTGACTTGCTCCTGATAGCTGTACCGTCTCTTGTATCTGTGGCATAATTAGGTTTGTTATTCTGGACACTGATCATTGATAGTTGATATCATACTGGAAATGCCTTTTGAGAATTTATAGAGAAGTAATAAAATAATTTTGTTATAGTTCAGGACTAAACCATTTTCATTTGTTACTTCAATGGTGATTTTATGCTGTGGAAGAAACGTTCTGACCTTCCATGTCCCTATCTGAATCCACATAAAATATATTTAGTTGTTGATCCTTAACCTACATGTGCTATATCTGACAAAATCACAAATTCATGATTTTGGGTATTGAGCCCCAAGATATCTCAAAAGAGAAAGGACTAATGATTAAATTTAGTGCCTGAGATCTTTCTAGAAATCCATTGATGTTTTGTAAATTAAGACAATATTTTGAGGAGTTGTGGTTTAAAAATTGAGAGTTCCACAATAAAAGAGAATGGAACAGGGAAATAAATGTACAAGACAAACAGCATGAGAATCCATTTTCGATCACTTTACCAATCTTTAGGAAAGCAACCTCTGTGTATTCTTCAAAGCAAAGAAGGCAGATTGTAGGTTAATTTAAGAACTATTGACTGTAAGTCACGTTTGTCCTGTCAGTTCATATAGTTGAACCTGCTGTCACAGTGCAACACATGATCAGGAGGAGGTTAGATAATGTAACTTTTTCATAAAATTTGATGTAGTAGTTCCAGCATCATGTGAAGCCGTGACTCTGCATGACTGGTTGAGTGTGACATCTACCCATACTTTATCATGCAACATTTTAGTTCCAGCATGCAGAACATTGTGTAAGCCACTGCACAATTCTGATTGTTGTTATTGTACCACGAGGTTTATTTCATGCTTTTCTTGTAAATAAGTTCCTGACAATGTAATTCTCTGTTGTCACTTTGGCCAGGGATCAAACCTAGGCCTCTTGCTTTGCATGCAAGTGCCAAAAATTTGTGGTTTCTTGTAAGATGGCAATACTTGAATGCCCACAGGTTCGCATTGTACATGTCAGTAGTTAGCTAGGTTCCCTTTCCACATATGCTGCCTCTTTCATGCCATTTGTAAGGTAAATTACAACCAACACTGTTGTATTTATCATCTATGAAGAACATGTACTGTCAATCACAGTGACCAAAAATTTTAACCAGTGTTTTGGCTACTATTGGTGCACAATGGTCCATTGTATCAGCATCTCATTAAGGGGAAGGAACTGGCCCCTAAAGCTGCCTCTTTTGCTGCAAGAATAAATGTATCAAGCTACAAGAATATCCATCCCAGTTGTACGGTTAACATTATGAAATTAAAACATAAATTCAAATACAGTACAATTAAACAATACAACTGAACAATCCTACAGAAATCAGTCCAGTAGTCACAGTCCAAATTAACACAGTACATGTTGATCTTGACAATAGTATGTATATGTAGGTCATCAGAACATAATTTGAACTGACAATCCAGTGTTGAAACAGAGCAACTGATCTTCAAATGCTGACCAGAGACATCCCTTTTTGACAGCACAATTCAGAATTGCATGTTGTAGTGCAGTTCCAGAACCATTGCGTGCTTGAAGCAGAGAAAGGAAGGGGAAATCTTTTGCTGACACAGCCTGCCGTTCATAATGCAACATACTTTCTTAGGCAGATTCAATCCCCAACCAGTGTGTCATATTATAAAACCAAAATAATTTTTATAGCAGGTTATGATTTCTCATTTTTATATAAGCCTTGCTCTTTTTGTCTCAAGCAATAAATATAAATAAGCACATAACTAAATGAAAATAAACATTCTGTTTCTAGCCAAGATTATGCATGTTGATATTTACACTTACAGTTTTTGGGTGATTAGCAGCATGATGTGGCAGATAGTGTTGAACAGGTGTTTATAATGCTGTGAGTATATGAATGGATAGTTATGCCATAACCACTCTCTCTCTCACATCCTCGTAGTGCAGTTTTTTCCACACATGTAAGAATGTGTGTCAGTTCACATGCACCAAGCAGAAAGTTGCAGTTAACAGTGAGGTTCACAGGTCACTCCAGAATTTGAAGTCCTCAGTATGGAATTTGCTTCATTCTGCCCTTCAGTCACCTGGAGCTCAGTGATGGCTCCTACGTTTTTGGAAAGTTTCTTGACTCATAGTATAAACAGGACATAAAGTTTTGTCCAGCAACTCAAAGAGGCATGCAAAGGTTTAATGTGTGCCTTAAAGTGATCCTGGGTAAACCAAAATCAAGCTCACTCAACAAAGTTTAGCATAAGTTCACAGCACTAAGTGTGATGAAAATTGGGCAAGTAGTTTGGAACCTGTGACAGGCAGACATTTTGAAACTTGACTAGTGTAGTGGTTTGTTCTGATCCATGAATGAATTCAAACTAGTTCTTGCTACTTAATTTGTTAAAATCCTGTGTTCACAAGATGTTCTTTGCAAGCATGTATGGTAATGTGAGATTCATTTTATGGCATGAAGGAAACTGTTGGTCATAATTCATGCTGTAATTTTGAATAATATACATTTAAATTATTTAATTAATGGTATTGAAAGGTAGAATAATTAGTGAATAATGAATTTTAAGTGTCGTGGAAGGAAGAGGTCATGTATAATTTGATGTCCTGTCATTTGTCTGGAAAACTGAAGAAAACCATGCAGGAATCAGCATGGATTGTCTCTGGGTTGAGATTTAAACCCAGGACCTTGCTGAATATGGGGCATGAATGTCAGCTATTTGACCAGTATGTTTGATTATTTACATTTAATATAATAGCTTTATTCTATCAATTTGCTTATGAAGACACAAACATGGAATACACAAACATATGTGTTAAATCTTGCTATATCACACATATATGTTGTTATATTTCCTGAGAGTGTTTGTTTAATAAAAAGTCACGTTCATAGCTAATTCTAATGTTATCCTATCACCAGACAAGTGTTAAACAAACATGAGCCAGTGTACCAGGCAGTATGGGCAAACAACACGGACTTTGACGAGGTTCTCATCTCACCAGTCATGATTCAGGATCACATGCCTGATAACGTCCTCAATGCTCTGAACAAGGTAATACAATGAAATATATTCCACTAATTTCTGTAATTATCTGTAGCTACACTTTACACTAGTATTGCTGCTATGTTGTGTGGTGTGTTTTGTGTGTGTGTGTGTGTATGTTGTGTTGTTTATAGCTAATGGTATGAAGAGAATGTAAAAGATGTCTTCAGATATTATTTCTGTAATCGAATCTAGAATGAGTTGGTTGAGGCATCATTTAATATTTTAAATATAAACTCATCCATGTGTGTAAGAATAATGCATGTATGTCTCCATATAAAGCATAAAGGTATAACATTATTGGTACAGTTTTGAAATCAAACTTTTCTTTCAGTTTAAAATCTCAGTTTAAACAGTCTTCTGTCCATTTGACTACAGCTTGTGGTTAGATGGAGTAGTGTAGTTGGCATAGTGACTACGCTATGAGCTGGATGGTCCAGGGTACGACTCCATGTAGGGACAACAGATTTTTCTCTTCACTAAAATGTCCAAACCAGTTCTTTTGCCCACCCAATGTACTGTTCATTGGGTACTGGGGTTCTTTTCTGCTTGTAAAGTGGCCAGGCACTTTCATCTAGTGACGAGGTTAAGAATGAATGGAGATATTTTTCCGCTCTCCGTGTATGCCTTCATGGTGTGGACAAGGAAAACTTTACTTGTTTTTCATAATCTATGGTTATTTACAAAATGACTGGAGATGTGATAGGTGAAACATGTCCTGCATACATTTGAGTAAAAATTATTGGTATAACTGCAAGTTGAAGCTACTGTGTATTAAAATTCTTAGCTATAACAGTTTATAGTCTTCACGGTCCTGGGTTCATATCCCATGGTGCAGAGAGACACTGTACCCTCAACACGTGCAGCGGTGTTCTTTTTGCTCCGAAGTGAATGGTTGCTTTGATGGAATTCAGGCTGGACTAACAGAACAGTTTGTTTTCACAGCCTGCTGCATCAGTAAAAGCTGGCTGGAATATTGCTACCCACATGTCAACTTACTCGCATTTGATGCTCCAGCTGTGCTTCAGTTTCTTACAGCTTTACACACAGTACACAATATCAAGCCCTGTTATATCAGTGCACTGTGGTGTGTCTGATACCAAAGGTTTGGACATAAACAGTTTTGCTACACTCTAAGCATGCAGATGCTTTTGTTTCCAATGGAAATTCTGTGGTGAATGCATTCAATCTTATGGTGATGAAACCTTCTGAGTAGTCTAAATAACCCTGATACTTAGGGCAATCTGAATCCAGCACCAAAGTAACTTCAATCTTAGATCACAGTATTTTGCAGTTGTGTTACAAATTGTCATACATAAATTCACTTGAGGGATGAAGTTTCTGTTCTAACTAAAATGCACTTAGTAATAAGGTAAGGTGATGTTTCACTGGAAGCTGCCAATACTGTTCATTCTCCACCACTGCAACAAAAAACAAATATGCATTGTTTGTATAATTATAATGACAATAGTATAATAAAATAATTTCAACAATGATTACCTAAACTGTTTTAATATAACTGAGTGTAGGCAAATGACAATTGGATGTTGAAATAGAAGGGATTGGAAAGGAGTATTGAGAAAGAAGGGTAGGGGATGAAAGTATGAAAGATTTAATGACAGAAGGAAAGGAGGTGGAGGGGGAAGAAGAAATGAAACTTATACTTGTGCAAAAAAGTTACAGCCAAGGAATATGATGTTTTGAGATTACAAACAGACTCATTATTGCAGTCTTAACTGTGTGTTGGCATTTAAATCTTAATTTTGTAATTAAATTGTAATCTGTAAATAATTACAAATGACAGAAGGTTATGTAAGATTTTGAACGAAATAATAAATTTTTACATTTAATAGATTCAGGGATTAAAATATTGCATGAACATCCAAATGTTGAATATTGGCCAACATTTTTTGTCCTTCACCAACTATGGGAATGCTGGTAACACAGAATCATGCTAAGAACTCTACTAATTATTGGTTGCCAAAAACAGCCAGAATCAATTCAAGCTAATTCTTTAATCCTGCTACAAGCTTAACTTTATTTTGCTTTTAGTGTTTTGTTTCTAACACTGTGATTGTGTTCTAATGATAAGAATCTCATTTCAGTTTCATTTCCATTTTGTTGCTCTGTAGGTCGTATCTCACTCGAAGCGCTTTAATGCCGAAGTCGTGATGCCTTACGTTCATAGTGAAGCAAATAATACCTGCTACTATGACACAAGGTACGACACACCGGCTCCCCTGTGTAGATATGGCATAGCTCATTTATAATGAAGACACTGTGAGCCTGATTTTGTTAGTTCTCTGGTTGCTGTTATAAATGGGCTATGCTGTATGTTATCTGTACTCAGTGCTTCTTTTCTGGTGATACACAACAGTACACAATACTGGCACTTTTCTAATATGTACAACATGTTGTTATAATAAATTAATACTGCTTTTGAAAAAGATCGCACACTGATGGTAGCATGATTTTTTTGTAATACAGAAGATATAATTAAGTAAACAGTACGTCATCATCGTCCTCCACTTACACCTCCAGTTCCAGCCGCAGTATATTTTATGGACCTTTACTTCTTCATATTCTACACGCCCGGTGCAACGTACAGTTGTGAAAGCATTAAAGGATGCTATAAATTTAAAACTCCTTTAAGGTGGAAAGCAATTGAAATTTAAAATGCAGCATCATTGAAGGGTTAATAAGTCTAGACACAAATACTGCCATCTTTTCTCCAGAAAACAAGCACTGTATATATGGATGTATGTTAGCATGTGCAACACAACCTTCCGGATTGCTTTGGCCGATTTAAAATCCCACCCTTCCTAGTCACTTTTCGTTGCATCTGTTAGCTGCTTTCTCGGTGAACACTTAACAGAAATTGAACATCACTACTGCATAGAACAGCAGTAGGAACTGCAGTATGTAGATGTGGAAAAACGACTGAGTGTTACAGTAGGCACAGGGGTGGGTGTGCAAAGTGTCATGATATTTACTGTGAAGGGGACCTCGTAAGTGAGACCTGTACTGGATTCCACTTCCTCTTTTTGCCTCATTCATCCTGAGGAGAGTAACTGCTGCATGTGCTGAAGCATGCGAACACTTCAATATGAGATGTGACTAAAAGCTCTAAAAGTCAGAGTTTTGCATTAGATACAGGCTACAAAATCCTAAACCATGAATGTGTGAATCTGTTTTCAGTGTGTACCGACTGTTCTGTTGAGAAAGGTCAGTCATCCTGACAGGGGAGATGCAAAGGGGCCCTTCAAGTCTTTCTTCCCAACATATTACCTGCAACCATTTCTGTGCATCATCTGTAACATTCTACATGCAACTCATTCATCTTCTTAACTGTCCCTCTTGGCATGCTAAACACCTTACACATCACCAGTCTCAACTGCAGACTTGCCACATCCGTTTGTATACATTGTGACACACTGTGTCTCGAAGGTTATGTATTTCTTAGCCACTAAGGTCATGTAAATTTACTAAACTCCTGTCTCACCAGCAGTGATCTTCACTCTCTCCTTGGTGCCCACCCACAATGTTGGCATGAAGTATACCTTATGTGCCCCAGGCAAGAATTAATACTTTCAGTGGTTATATCTTACTGCCCCTGTATGCCAGTCTAAAAGCACAGCACAGACCATACACTCACATCCTGCTCCCTACGGGGCCCAGGCAGAGCAGACCTTCCATTTTTTTTAACTACTGATCTGGCTGTGTTTTTTGGATATACTACTACTAACTGGGAGCTGAACTTTAATCAAAATAATATCCTCTGATGTGGTTTAAACCCTCTACAGTATTCTGATGATGGTGTATGACATATTAACTCATTGACTTTATCAGCTCTCTTCCATTGTATGCATTGAAATATGACTCTATGTTTCTGGGACTGATCCTGTCCCCAGACTGTAGTGTATTGTATTTCAGTATGTACAATGGGAAAAAATTAGATAAAGTCAGTGGGTTAAAATATGTGAATGCTTGTCTGTGTAAACCCATGTACATCTCTATTGCATGAAGTGAGGAATCAGGGGCTGTATCTCGCATGGTAGGGACCTAATGTTGCTGCTTGGCAATGGTGTAGGTTATGTGATTGTTAGGGTTATAACTATCAGTGAAATTGTAAAGGTGTTAACTCTTCTGAAAAATTGTTTCTGATATGAGCCATGGTGGAGGTCCCCATGGCAGCACAGACTAGGAGATTTCAGTAGTTTTTTCCCTTCTCAATCGCCCCCCCCCCCCTCCTGGTCACAATAGGTTGATGACACTGACAGTTATGGAGAGGTAAACTTACAGTATGGCTTCTTCATGCCCATCTACCCCTAAACCAGACCTCAGCAAACAATCTATAGCAAATATTTTGAAGGGCTGTATACCCAAGTGCCTTGTAATACAGTACACTGACTCAGTCTAGGATGTACCTGAAACCCCCTCCCTACCCCCCACATCAAGAAGATGTTTGACCCAACAGTAGGACCTGTAAAAAAAAAACTTCCAGGCTGTAGAAGGGTTCTGTTTTGGTTGCAACACAATCTGATAAGCACAACAAGCAGCTTCTTAAGGTAAACCTCCTGGATGTTGAATGCCATACCCTCATGTGTGCTGCGAGTGTGATCTGTCACTCCCAGGTAGATGGTTGCTCAGACATAATCCCAGTTGGAATTATACTAGCTTGTCTGTAAAGCCTCCCACGTCTGTGACAAGTATGATAGAAAATTATTACCCAGTGTATCAGTGTAAGAATTATGAAGCAAGCAAGATGCCACTGCCTGCAATGTGAACCACCTGCTACAATAACTACATTAAGCACCACCACCTTTTATCTGATGTTTAATGTTGTGGCTTACAATTACCATAATTATTGAAGTTACATCTTTCATGGTAGTTTTTAAATTCTGATCTTCATGAAATCACATTTAATATTTCAGATTTGTATCTCATGCTTTATTCTGACACTGCTGTAATGTAGGAATTGATGTCTGATTTGGGAAAGTTTCGTTACATTCACTTTATCATTATTATTATTTTTTGGGAGGAGACAGTTAACTCACATACTGCCATGTGTCTTATGCAGTTAGGTCATTATTTCACTCCTTGAGCTTGTTGTAGCAGTAATGCAGACTTCCCAGAGATTAAATCTTAACCCGCTGCTGCATACAGGAAACAAACCACAGAGAGCAGCCTGCATACTAAATTCTGGTCATAGCACATAGATGGGAAGTTCTTTTTGTATTTCACTGATATAAGTGCAAACTGTTTTGCAGGTTATAACAACTATTGGCCCTGCCAAGCCTCAGCGTGTTGTGTCATCCAACAATAATTCTACAGTAACATCAGCAGAGCATCTAGACTCAGAATGCTGTCACTTGTTAGCAAGCAATGGTACCACCACCACGAACATTGCTGTGCATGGATCTCCAAAGGCAGCCACTCCACCCCACAAATTATGTCTTGAAACAAGTTTCACATCACTGCAGAGTCCGTCATCTGACATACATCAAAACTCCAGTCTCAACTCGTCCACCTGCAGTCAGACTGTCTACAATACTGTGGCTGCTACTAATGGACGTGCTGTTGCAAGGTCCTTTAATAATGGACACCCTAACATCACTTCACCATTTTCACTCCATCCAGTCCTCTCATGGGAATATGCATCCCTTTTGGAGGAGCAGCTTCTACAAAGCTTCCACAACTACAGTAATGTTGGTAGCAGTGGTGGTGTTAATGGTGGTCTATATTCATCTAATATATTTGGTGCCAACCAGGGAGGAGTAACAGACTCACGGAGGACAAAGAAAGTTGATTTGATTCATGATGACTGGTTTGGCCTAGCTCCACTTGCAACCCCAGAGTCTCTTTCTGAAGTGTCTAGCATTAGCTCCCGTGCCAGTAGCCTGATGCTTAACATTGACAGAACACTCAAAGACATGTTTGGACACCACAGGGGGTGCCTGCCTTCATATGTTGGCCATAGTAGTGGAGGATCTGCTGCTTCTCCATTATTGGTGCATGGTGGACATGGAAGTACAGTTGGTGTTTCGTACCTGAACTCAAAATCACCACGGATCTTAAGAACTGGCTTAGTGAATATAAATTCTAGAGTTTCAAAGCCAGGTGCAGAAGCTGCAAAACTGACAAATTATTCATCTGGGGATGAAGATCTTAGTTTTGAATCTGCTCAGCAGCATGTTTCAAGTGATGACGGAAACTCATCACCTGATAACTGTAACAATTCAAACAGTGAAGTGTTTGCTAGCGTTAAGGGCACTCCTTTCTCATCTGCAGACTCAGTTACTGTTAACGTGGATGTTCACCGAGATGGGAAACCCAACTCTCAGGTTAAAGCCACTTGTTCCCCTCCCTCTCAGCCACTGTATTGTAGTTCCAGTAGAGTTCCACAGCATATTCCCATAACCAGTGCACTTTCCCTGACAGACACTTCAGTGGCAATCATCAGTTCATCCCCAAAACAGGTAACATTTGTCACACCACAAAATTCTGTGAGTGATGAATCAACAGGCAATACTTCAGACAGTCCACATTGCCAGCAAGACACGGTGTTAGTTGTAGCCAAACAAGCAGCTGATGATAATGGTAGGACAATTCTGGTACAAAACAGTGACACCACATCAGGCCTGGAAGGTATGATGGTATTGCATATTGGCAGGACATCCAAACATGTTCCTTCTGAAGGTGATTACACTCACAAACCCACCAGGGAAAGATTGTTGGCAGACATCAGACACAATATGGCAGTGAGTGCCTTGGAGGAGGACCATCATAAAGATTCTGAGAGTCTTCACAAGAATGTCATGTATTTTGAGGACAGTTTCAGTGCAATTAAACCAACCTTCTCTTCTGCTGATACAAGTCCAGTTATGGATGACAATAGTTTCTGCAGCAGCACTGGCAATAACAACACAAAAGATTTCCAAGTGTGTGTTGCCAACACTGAAAATATATTTCAGAAGCATAATGGTGATATCATGTCTTCACCATCAGTGTTGCAACATAAGAGTGCAAGTGATGT
>Ga0123354_10001559_pt1 | contig 28144 bp, 22 predicted proteins | sample TergutLab28metaG_2_FD_97872 | JGI IMG/M metagenome (GOLD analysis project Ga0123354, IMG submission 97872) | Labiotermes labralis P4 segment gut microbial communities from Petit-Saut dam, French Guiana - Lab288 P4 | ecosystem: Host-associated > Arthropoda: Insects > Digestive system > Gut ... | reverse complement strand
GCCGGCAAGACTGTCGCTTTTTTGCAAAGGGGATTGCGGGTCAAGCCCGCAATGACAAGGCGCTGTATAAGAATACACATTTCCAAATTCATAGAGATGCAAATCGGGATTTTTATGGTGGCGATTGTATTCAATACTTTCTAATCCGCCGAAAAGCAAGGCTTGCCGCATCACGTCCAACTCGGCGCTTAACGGATTTTTCAGCAGGACGCATTGCCCTTTCGGGAAAACGCTTGAAGATTCGTAATATGCGCTCGAAGTCAATGAATTGTTCAATATTTCACTAAATCCGCAACCGGTTAATTGTTCGGAAATAAGATTTTGCAGTTTATAGCTGACGTCAGTCGGCGTTTGATACGAAAGATTGGATTTCAACACATCGTCGATTTCAATATTATTGTAACCATAAATCCGTAGTATATCTTCGATTACATCAACATCTCGAGTCACGTCGACCCGATAAGTCGGAATATCCAATTGCAGAATATCGTCCTTTTTACCGGCAATCTGTATTTCCAAACTTTTTAGAATGGCTTCAATGATTTCATCCGGAATGGATTTTCCCAGCAGGTTCCGCACTTTTTGCAGATTCAGTTCCACCCGTGCTTCCGGGACCGGATTCGGATAAATATCCTGAATGGCGCCGGTAATTGTTCCGCCGGCAACTTCCTGAATCAGTAAAGCCGCCCGCTTCAAGACATACAAGGTGTTATTCGGGTCAACGCCACGTTCGAAACGAAACGAAGCGTCCGTATTTAATCCGTGACGACGAGCAGTTTTGCGAATCCAGGTCGGATTGAAATAAGCCGATTCCAGAAAAACGCCGGTCGTAGATTCCGTCACTCCCGAATTTAGTCCTCCGAAAACGCCTCCGATACACATTCCGCCTTCCTGATTACAAATCATTAAATCGCCGGCAGACAGTTTTCGTTCTACTTCATCCAGCGTAACGAACGGAGTTCCTTCGGGAAGCGTTCTTACAATGACTTTGTTCTCAATGATTTCCTTCAGGTCAAAAGCGTGAAGCGGTTGACCGGTTTCGTGCAATATATAATTTGTAACGTCTACGACATTGTTAATTGGTCGAAGTCCAATCGTTTCCAATCGTTTTTTCAGCCAATCGGGACTTTCCTTTACGGTAATATTTTTAATTGTAAGTCCTGAATAGCGAGGACAAGCCTCCGTATTTTCCACTTCAACAGTTACGGCGGGAGAGTTGTCGCCGATTTTGAAAGCGTCGACAGAAGGTTTCTTTAAGTGCAAGGCGGAATCGCCGTTTTTTATCATTAAATAAGCAGCCAGGTCGCGTGCAACTCCGTAATGAGAAGCGGCGTCGATGCGGTTAGGCGTAATATCCGTTTCCAATACATAATCATTGGTTAATTGGTAATATTCGGCGGCAGATGTTCCGATTTTGGCTTCTGCCGGCAAAACGATAATGCCCGAATGGCTTGTTCCGATGCCGATTTCATCTTCGGCGCAAATCATGCCGTTGGATTCTACTCCCCTGATTTTCGACTTTTTGATGGTAAACGTTTCGTCTCCGGAATAAAGTTTGGTGCCGATTGTGGCAACGACTACTTTTTGTTCCGCCGCTACGTTAGGCGCTCCGCAGACAATTTGTTGCGGTTCTCCGTTGCCTAAATCAACGGTGGTAACATGCAAATGGTCGGAATCGGGATGCGCTTCGCAGGTCAGGACTTCTCCAATAACCAAGCCCTTCATCCCTCCGCGAACAGATTCTATTTCTTCGACGCTTCCGGTTTCCAATCCGATAGATGTTAATACTTCCGCAGTCTCTGCGGGATTTAAAGAAAAATCAAGATAGTCTTTTAACCAATTATAGGAAATATTCATTTTGAAGAAATTTTTATTTATTTATCCATTGAACGTATGCAAAATCCATCCGGTGAGGAAGGTTTTTGTTGTATGGATATAACCTTAATCCGAATTTGAATACCCCTGTTTCGGCAGCGATAAAGTCAAGTGAGTAATACGCTTTTGTTCCTTCGGTTTTAACCAAGCTCATAGGATATATCTTGATAACATCCTGGCTGGTAGCCGGATCAGTATATAATCGCACCAGTTCGGCGCCTATATCTCCCGTAATTTTATGTTTATCCAATACTAAAGAAATTGTTTTGACGTCGCCGATTTCTATTTTGCAATCCATTAATTTTTCATCATAATCAAAATTAATTACTTCAATCGAATCCCAGTTGGTAGCCATGTTTTGTTTCCATTGCGCCAATTCTTTTGCCAAAGCAAATGAATTTCTTTTCAAATCTTCGGATCTATTGGCTAATTTATTGTAAAACCGGTCAATATAATCGTCAAACATACGCTTGGTCGTATAATGAGGCGCTATCTGTGCAATGGAATTTTTAATATACTGTATCCATTCGGGAGAATACCCTTTGCTGTTTTTGGCGTAATATAAAGGAATGATTTCATTTTCCAACATGGAATAGATAGTAGAAGCATCTAATTGGTCTTGAAACCCTTGATTGTCATAAGTACGTTTATCGGTCAACGCCCAGCCTGCGCCTTCGCGATAACCTTCGTACCACCAACCATCTAACACGGAGAAATTTAAAACGCCGTTCATTTCGGCTTTTTCTCCCGAAGTTCCCGAAGCTTCCAAGGGACGAGTCGGCGTGTTTAACCAGACGTCTACTCCTGAAATTAATCGTTTTGCCAAGCGCATATCGTAATTTTCAAGAAAAACAATTTTTCCCAAAAATTCCGGACGGCGGGATATTTCAACGATATGTTTGATGAGTCCTTGTCCGCCTCCATCCGCAGGATGCGCTTTTCCGGTATAAATAAATTGCACCGGATAGTGCGGATTATTGACAATTTTCTCCAAACGGTCTAAGTCGGTAAATAACAGATGAGCGCGTTTATAGGTTGCAAAACGACGACCAAAGCCAATCAGTAAAGCATTCGGGTTGATTTTTTCAAGTATGGATATTACTTTGGAAGGATCGCCTTGATTTTTCAACCAACTGTCTTTGAACGATTCGCTAATGTGTTTTACCAATCGTTTTTTCAGAATCATCCGGATATTCCAGATTTCATCGTCAGGCGTCGCATAGATTTTTTTCCATATTTCAGGATTGGACTGATCGCGATAGAAATTGGAGTCGAAATGCTGTTCATAGAAACGACGCCACTCTGAAGCCGCCCATGTAGGCATGTGTACGCCGTTGGTTACATATCCCACATGTAATTCTTGCGCAAAATAGCCTTTCCAAATCGGAGCAAACATCCGTTTGGAAACCTGTCCATGCAAATAGCTGACGCCATTGGCTTCCTGGCAGGTATTCAAAGCGAATACGCTCATGGAAAATTTTTCGTAACTTCCGGGATTGGTACGTCCCATATCCATAAATTCTTGCCAAGTAATCCCTAATTGTTCGGGGAATTGATTCATGTATTTATTAAATAAGGGTTCATCGAAATAATCGTGTCCTGCAGGAACGGGAGTGTGGCAAGTATATAAAGCGGAAGCTCTTACTATTTCTAAAGCTTCATTAAAATCCAAATCGTCGTTCTGAATGTAATTAATCAAACGTTGCACATTGATAAATGCTGCATGACCTTCGTTGCAGTGATAGACTTGTTTTTTTATTCCTAATTTATCCAGAAGCAATATTCCGCCGATACCTAATAGATATTCCTGTTTGAGGCGGTTTTCATTATCCCCTCCGTAGAGTTGAAACGTTATGGCTCGATCCCAATCGCTATTCAAATCCGTATCGGTATCCATCAGGTAAAGTTTAATCCGGCCAACATTAACCACCCAAACATAAGCATTTACAACAAAATTATTATAAGGTACTTGCAATACAAACGGTTTTCCGCAAGCATCCATCAATTGTTTAATAGGTAATTTGTCAAAATGCTGCGCTTCGTAATTAGCAATTTGCTGACCATCCATAGACAAGGTCTGAGTAAAATAACCATGCCGGTATAAGAAACCGATTGCCGTCAAGTCGACATTCATATCGCTGGCTTCTTTAATATAATCGCCCGCCAAAACGCCCAAACCGCCCGAATATATTTTTAGGATATTGGTCAACCCATATTCCATACTGAAATAGGCGACAGAAGGAACGTCTTTTCGAACCGGTTCTTCCATATAGGCTTGCATATTTGAATATACTTGACGGATAGAATTCATCAATGTTTTATCCTCTGTAATGGTTTGTAAGCGACTCTGAGAAAGTTGCTGCAAAAAAACGACCGGATTTCCCTCCGTTTTATTCCACAGGTCTCTATCAATTGCAGTAAACAATTCGGTTGCTTCATAATTCCATACCCACCATAAATTATAAGCGATGTCTTCCAAAATTTTTAAATCCTGAGGCATTCTTGAATGTATATTGCTTTCGATCCATACCGGTTCATTTGCATAATTTGTTTTAATTTTCATATTCTATCCTTTTTTGTTTCTTTTCAAACGCAATTGTGTATGCTTCTAAATAATACTCAATGAAATGTGACCAGTCCGCTTTTTGCGACAAAACTTGTGCCGCTTCCTTGGCGGAACTGATTTGCTCCGGAGATAATCCGGAATAGGCAATTATTTTTTCTTTTATTTTCTCTGCTACTTCAAAATAATTGGTATCATTACGTTCAACAATGACCATCCCTTGCTGCCAATTGTCTCCTGCAGCGCCTTCCATTCTTGCCCACAATCCGAATCCCGCCAAATTTGTAGTAATGGTTGGAATACCAAATGCAATACTTTCCAAAGGCGTATATCCCCAAGGTTCATAATAAGAAGGGAATACAGTTAAATCCAACCCAACAAGCAAATCATAATAGGAAAGATTGAATATGCCGTCTTTCCCTTGTAAATACGATGGAACAAATACTGCCTTAGTAGAATGGGATTTATTGTTGGTAAAATCCAAGTAATTCAAATAACGACATACCTTATCGCTTTCAGGGAAAATTAAGTTATGGGTATAATACGGATTGAACAAAGACGATTGTTTGATTTTTTTCCCTTGCAACCGGTTTTGCAAATCAACCCTTGGTCCGTTTATTTCTGCAGGAATCAATAAAAATGCGACGACAGGCTTGGAAAGATTTGCCCGACGAACGCGATTCATTGCTTCAACGAAAACGTCAATTCCTTTGTTTTTGTATTCATAACGGCCGCTGATTGCAACCAATAAAGCATCATTTGGAACCTGTTCGCCGGTTAATTGGCTTGCAACTTTAATTAAAATATCCCGAGCGATTTTTCGTTTCTCATGCAATTTTTCTCCGGTGGGAACGAAATAAGATTCAAACCCATTGGGAGTAACAATATCCGGACTTTTTTCAAGCAATTGACGACATTCGACAGCTGTCAATTCACTAACGGTCGTAAAACAATCCACATACCATGCAGTCTGTTTTTCAAGTGAATGCTTAGCTTCCATATTCAATTCCCGCGCCATTTGATCGCCATGATAATTCGTCAATTGATCATACAAAGGTTTATCATTTCCGCAGATGGAACGACCGATAGACGTAGCATGCGTTGTGAAAACAGTAGCAATATCCGGAACTCTGTCTTGTAAATAAAGGGCGCCCATGCCCATCATCCATTCGTTGAAATGAGCAATCACATTTTTATCCGATAAATGCAAGTATTTATAAAGACTCTCAATGACTAAGCCCGTTGCATAAGCAAACATGCAAGATTCATCATAATCGCCATAAGCGGCTATCGAATCAACCCTGAAATTCACCCACATGTCATAATATAAACTGTCTTTTATTTCAAAATAAGGCTGATAATCAACCAAAACAACCATTGGTTTACCCGGAATGTTCCATCTTCCGACTCGCACTTTCAGGTCTTCATTTTCAATGGCATATTTCTTCCATTCTTTCAGCAAGGTTTTACTTTCTATAAAATCGGGATTAGGCGATTCATTCCACAGGTCAGGTCCGACATAAATAATAGTATCTCCAAAAAGTGTTTGAAACATTTTTGCTCGCGTGGACAATACTGTGTAAATTCCTCCCACCTTGTTACAAACTTCCCACGATGATTCAAATATATAGTCCGGTGTTATCTGTATTGTTTTCGTCATATATCTTCCAATTCAAAAACAGGATGCAAAGGTAGTGTTTTTTTCTTAAAAAACGATATGTCATAGCGTGATTGACTCGCATATCTTATATCTTGCCATGATATTTTAAACCTTTTTATAAATTATTTGGTAAACTGAAAAAAAGCTATTATTTTTACCACCGAATCAAAGGATAAATTTACTGATTGCCAACCATGAGCTAAAGTAAATATCTAATATCATTTTTAAAAATACTAACTCATGAAGAAAACAACTTTTTTGTTTTTATTTGTATTATGTTCACTATTAGTGAGCAAAGCGCAAGGTGTAGGTTCTTCGCCGGAATATATTAAAGCCATCACTTCCGAATGGAAGGGAGAGCGTTTTCCTGACGGAAGACCGAAAATATCCGATAATCTTTTAGAGAGAGCTAAAAAACTTCCTTTGGAAGCAATGTGGGGCGCACTTCGTAATCTGAATTTTCAAAATCAGTTTCAGGGGGAATGGCATGTCATCCATCCGGACGAATCCATGACGGGTCGTGCTGTGACTGCCCAATATATGCCTGCGAGACCGGATATGGAAAAGTACATCAAAGAACAGGGTAAACTCGAAAATCGCACTCAACAGGGAGGAACAAATTCGTGGCCCATTGATGCTTTAGTCGAAGGTGACGTCTACGTTGCAGACAGTTATGGAAAAATCATCGATGGAACACTGATTGGCGATAATCTTGGAAACTCCATTTATGCGAAATCCAAAAGAGGCGTAATTTTCTACGGAGGAGTGAGAGATGAAGAAGGTTTGGCCGAAATCGAAGGTTTTAACGGATGGATTTTGGGTTCTGATCCTTCTTACATCATGAACATGATGCTAACCTCCATCAATGCCCCTATTAGAATCGGCAGAGCTACCGTCCTCCCTGGAGATTTGGTTGTGGCCAAAAAATTTGGCGTTTTATTTATTCCCGCTTACCTTGCCGAAGAAGTTATCATCACCTCTGAAGTAACTGAATTACGCGATGCATTCGGTCATCAAAGACTTCGCGAAGGCAAATACAAACCCGGAGAAATCGACAGCGCCTGGTCTGATTCCATCAAAGCCGACTTTAAAGACTGGCTGAGTAAATATCCCGATTTACCTATGTCTAAAGCCGATTTAGAAGAATATTTTAAAAAACGTAATTGGTAATGAATATGAAAAGTGAATTATTAAAAAATGACCGTAGGAGCTTTCTAAAGAAAGCCGCTTTGGGTGGAATCGCTTTGGGAGGCATGATGCACGCTTCTATTGAAGATACCATTGCCCATACGACCTCGCAAGTGCAAAGAGCTTCTGCCCCATCGGAGCTGAAAATAACCGATATGCGTTATGCGGGCAGGATAATCAAGATTTATACCAACCAAGGCATTTATGGCTTGGGAGAAGTTCGCGACGGAGGCGATGTACGTTATGCGTTGATGTTAAAAAGTAGAATCCTTGGCTTGAATCCTTGCAACGTTGAAATGATTTTTAAAATCATTCGTCAATTCGGATATCATGGACGACAAGGAGGTGGCGTATGCGCTGTTGAGATGGCGCTTTGGGATCTTTGCGGAAAAGCCTACAACGTTCCCGCATGGCAACTTTTAGGCGGAAGATATCGCGACAAAATCAGACTTTATGCCGACACGCCGGATGGAGGGAGCCCTGATGCATTAGCGGCAGCAATTAAAAACAGGATGGAAGTACAAGGTTTTACCTGGTTGAAAATGGATCTTGGAATACATTTGATTGCAAATCAATCTAAAACAGGCATTGTCAACAGTAAATTCTGGAATGGAGCCACCGGTCAATATGATTTGAGGGATTACGAGGGATACGGCTGGACGGAACATCCGTTTACTCAAGTACAGATAACAGAAGAAGGACTTGAAGGGATGGCGGCTATTGTAGAAAATATACGAAATATCGTAGGCTATGAAATACCTTTGTGCGCCGATCACTTCGGACATTTCGACGTCAATAATTCCATCCGTTTGGGTGAAGCTTTGGAAAAATACAGAATGGCATGGCTGGAAGATATGGCGCCATGGTTTTATTTCGATCAATTGAAATCAATTAAAGACGCTATTGAAACGCCAATCGCCACCGGTGAAGATATCTATTGCCTCAAAGACGGATTCAAAAATCTGATCGACGCCCGTTGTGTGGATATCATTCATCCCGACTTGGCTACCGCCGGCGGACTTTTGGAAACAAAGCGGATTGGCGATTACGCTCAAGATGCAGGCATAGCAATGGCGCTACACAATGCCGGCACTCCGATTAGTTTTATGGCAAGCGTTCACTGTGCGGCCGCTACCGAAAATTTCCTCGCGCTTGAACATCATAATATCGACGTCCCCTGGTGGGAATCACTGGTGAAAATGACCGGTTCGCAACCATTTATTACGAAAGGATATGCGAATCTTCCGATTGATTCCCCCGGTCTGGGAATTGAACTGAACGAGGAATCGGTGAAAGAACACCATCTGCCTCAGGACGATAAATCATTCTTTGCTCCAACCGATGAATGGAACGATAAACGTTCACACGACCGGCTGTGGAGTTAATCCATCGTTTGCATGAAAAATAATACCATTCATAAAATACTTTTGGGCTGCTCGTTACTATTGTTCATCGTTTCAATGGTAATGATTCTGAGTGGAAATATTAGTAAGACAGGTCCGCTTGTTGTCGGACTATTTCTATGTTTGGCAATTGGCGTCAAAGGTTTTGGAAGTACGCAATCATTTTCCTACACCGTATGGATTTTTACAGTCGTAGCCGCTGCAATGTATTACCCGCAAATATTCACTTCTTATGGCGATTTCAAATTGAGCGTTTTCATTGTTCCCTTACTGCAAATTATCATGTTTGGAATGGGTTCCCACATGAGTCTGAGCGATTTTACAGGTGTAATCAAAATGCCCAAAGGCGTCATCATAGGAGTTGTCATTCATTATACGGTGATGCCGCTTACAGCGTTGGCGATATCGCATATTTTTAATTTTCCAAATGAAATAGCAGCGGGGATCATTCTTATCGGATGCGTTCCCAGCGGATTAGCCTCAAACGTCATGTCCTACATCGGCCGCGCCAATCTTCCGTTGGCGGTTACTATCGGCGCTTGTTCCACGCTCTTGTCTCCCTTTATTACCCCTTTGTTAATGAAGATAATTGCAGGGCAATATATAGCGGTCAGCGTCTGGAGCATGATGCTCGATATACTGAACATGATTATTTTACCGATTGTCGCCGGATTTATCTTCAACATGTTTTACAACGTTAAAGAGACAAAAAAATCCGTCACTCTCCAATTGATTGTTTATTCAATAATTATTATACTGACCAATTTGATACCGTTGTTCGCGCTTCATATTGGATGGACTACATTCATATTAAGCGTGATAAAATCTCTATTTTGGTTTTTCTTATTGCCGATGGTCGGCGCCTTGATTTTACGTCGTATTTTAAAAGGCGATAGAATACTTATTGAAAAAATACTTTCCTCTTTTTCAACGGTCGGCATAGCGGTTATTGTTACGATTATCACTGCTGCCGGACGTGAAAGCCTTCTGGCTGTGGGCGTTCTGCTCCTCGTCACAAGCATTCTTCATAATTTCACAGGATATACGGTAGGTTATGCGGCTGCATGGCTGTTCCGTATGCCGGAAAAGGACCGTCGAACCATTGCTTTTGAATGTGGTATGCAAAACGGCGGATTAGCTTCGGGCTTGGCTATGCAGATGGGAAAAGTAGCAACTGTTGGATTAGCTCCTGCCGTTTTCGGTCCGCTAATGAATATTACGGGGTCAATTCTGGCCAGCTGGTGGCGCGGTAAGCCGCCGAAAGAAATACATACAAATCCATAATAATTATTATAAAAAAATTAATACTAACTAAGTATGAACAAATTTAACAGAAGAGATTTTATTAGAACTTCCCTGTTTGGCGGCATTGCAGCTACCATTATACCTGCGATACCCGCTTACGCAATGGAGACTTTAAACAGAGAGACCAAAGTTACAATGGATGCCTCTTCCCGGGTATCGCTTGTCACTGGAACCGATCGCGCCGATATGTCATTCCGCGCCCTGCAACCTTTTTCCAAAGAAATAGCCCAAGCGGTTGGAAACAAACGTATTGTCATTAAACCTAATCTGGTCGCTTCCAATAATCAATTAAGCGCTACCAACAAAGACACCATTGAAGGGATTCTGGAATTTTACAAATCTATCAACAAGCTGGAAAATGTTATTATTGCAGAGTCGGCAGCCGATGGTCCCACTATGGCGGCTTACGATAACTATGGGTATATTCCTGTTGCCGGTAAATACAAAGTAAAACTGATTGACATTGATGAAAATTCTTCCCAAGTGCTTTATGTTCTTGATGAAATGTCTATACGCCCCAAACCGGTGAGGATGTCCGTGTTATTGACCGATCGCAACAATTTCGTCATGTCGGTAGCGCGGATGAAAACACATGACCGCATTGTTGCAACGCTAACGCTTAAAAATGTAGTGGTTGGAGCTCCCGTTAAAGATCCGGGTTTTGCTTTCGGAAGAAATCGTAAAGAGGGAACCAAATCCGATAAAGGAATTGTACACGGTAACGGTTTCAGAGGAATCAACTACAACCTGTTTAACTTAGCCTATCATATTCGTCCCGACTTGGGCTTTATCGACGGATGCGATGGCATGGAAGGCGATGGTCCGACCGAAGGCGCCCCCGTTGACCACAGGGTATGCTTGGCCGGTCTCGATTGGCTATCAGTCGATCGTGTCGGCATTGAATTGATGGGTATTGATCCTTCCAAAATCGGGTATCTGAATTTTTGTGCCGATGCAGGATTAGGACAATTCGATATCAGCAAAATCGGCGTCATTGGCGAAAAAGTAGCCGATCATATTATACCCTATAAAATGTCAAGAAATTTTGACAAACAAATGCAATGGCAAGTACCATTAACAGGAAAAGCCGAATCATTATATTAAGAAAACTACGGATATTATCATCGAATGAGGTGATATGACCCAAAAATAACTATCTTTGCGGAATATTGTGTGGTACAATAAGCAAGAGTTTGATATTTTAACAGATACCAATGCGAAAATTATATATCTTTTTTCTTAAACTGTTCGGATGGAATTATGAGTTATCGGAGGAAATCCCCAACAAATGCGTCATTTGTGTAGCGCCGCATACCAGCTATTGGGATTATGTTGTTGGAATGGCATTCTATAAAGCAATTGGAGGCAAACCCCAGGTTTTGATGAAAAAAGAAATGTTCTTCTTCCCTTTAGGCAACCTGTTAAAATTAGTGGGTGCGCTTCCTGTAGACCGGAAAAAACGAACTTCACTTTCCGAGCAAATGGTAGCCCAATTTAATTCGAAAAGCAGTTTACAACTGGCGATTGCTCCCGAAGGCACAAGAAGTAAAAACCCTCATTGGAAAACCGGATTTTACTATATAGCGCTGAACGCAGGAGTTCCGATCGTTTTAGCATTCATCGATTATTCAAAGAAGGAAGTTGGACTTAAGAGAATCTTTTATCCGACAGGAAGCGCCAACGAAGATATTGAAGAAATAAAAAATTATTACAAAGATGTGCGGGCAAAGCATCCCCAAAAATTTGCAATCGAATAGATGGATGAATTAAGAATCAGCCTTGTCCAAGCCGATATCTTCTGGGAAGATAAAAGTCGGAATATCGAACGGTATGGAAATCTATTGAAAAATCTTTCCGGCAAAAGCGATTTAGCAGTTTTACCTGAAATGTTTTCAACCGGATTTTCCATGCAAGCGTTGGATTTAGCGGAAACCAACGAAGGAACTACCATTCAAACCGTTCATGCCTGGGCGAAAGCATACAATTTAGCCGTATGCGGAAGTTTCTTTGCCAAAGACAATTCGGGACAAATCTTCAACCGTGGTTTTTTCATCGACCCCGATGGAAATCAATGGTTCTACGATAAACGCCACCTTTTTAGAATGGGTTTGGAACAGCAATATTTTTCGCCCGGCCACCGGCAAGTAAATATTCCATATAAAGGATGGAATTTCCGCCTTATTGTTTGCTACGACCTTCGTTTCCCCGTATGGATTCGAAACCGGAAAAACGAATACGATGTGTTAATTTGTCCGGCAAATTGGCCGGCTGCCCGTGCATACGTTTGGCAAACGCTATTGGTTGCCCGTGCTTTGGAAAATCAATGCTATGTTTGTGGAGTCAATCGAATCGGAATTGACGGAAACGCCATCGACCATCATGGAGATTCTGTTTTGATTGATTTCAAAGGCAACCGGACATTGGCAGCCGGTCTTAACAATGAATCGGTTGTCACCGGCATTTTCCGGAAAAATCTTCTGGATGATTTCCACGAGCGTTTCCCAGCTTGGAAAGATGCCGATGATTTCAAGATAATATAACGACTTATAGCTCTTTTACAGTTCCGTTCTTCTTGTGTTTTCTGATTGTCTCATTCTGCACCAAAGGTTTTGCCCAAAATGAAATAGACAGGATGTAAATAAGGGTTAAAAACAATATACACATTGAGATACGCAAACCCACAAAGTCTCCGATCCACCCGATGACAAATGGAATTAATGCACCGCCGAATATGCCGGTACATAATATGCCTGAAAAAGCGCCATGATGTTTTTCTACCGAATTCAACGCCAATGAAAAGACAATTGAAAACAGTAACGATATGGAAAAACCGCAAAAAGGAAAAGCAATAACCGCAATTTGAGCGGGTGCAAATAAGGAAACAGCCAAGTCGATAATGGCAATCACTGCGGAGACCCGTAAAATGATTTTTGAATCAAACAACTTAACAATAACCAACCCAAGTAAGCACCCGACAGTCATTAATCCCCAAAACCAGGCAACCGTTGCAGCGCCCAGTCCTGCGGGATCAATGTCGTGATAGGTTTTAAGAAATTTACTCATCCAATCGGCAATACCCTGCTCAGTTCCCACGTATGCCACAATACCAAAAAAGAAAAGAATAACGTATTTATTCTTAAGCAATTCGCCATAATCTTTCCTTGTGCCCGTTTTCTCATCTTCTTTCAGTTCCACTTTTGGAAATTTAACGATGGAAATAATCACCAACATCAAAGCAAAAACAATCGTGAAGATAAAGTAGAATGAACTCCATTGAAAGGAAAAATGACGCATCATTCCGGTCAAAACAAACGGACTTACAAAAGATGCCAGTCCGAAAACAAATTGAGCAAGAATGTTAAAGAAAGCATAATTTTTATCGCCCCCTACTTCGCGCATCAAAGGTAGAATGACAACCTGCAACATCGCCATTCCCAAGCCAATGATAAACAACGAAGCCAATACTACAATGTAAGTCGGAAATAACACAAACAGCAAAGCGCCGATAAAATTCAATACAAAGGCTGCCAGCAATGAAATCTTTCCGCCATAACGCTCAATGATAACTCCTGCCGGAATCGACATCACAAAATAAGCCAGAAAGAAAGAAAAAGGAAGGAATCCGGCCAAGGTAAGATTTAAATGAAAATCGTTAATAACCATCGGAAGAATTGGACCAAGTATGTTTGTCACAAAGGATATGACAAACCAAATGCACAAAATAAGGGCGATAATGAAACTATTCTTTTGCATTTTCTTTATTGTAATTCTTTAATACGTATATTCCTGAAACAAATTCCGTAACCGTGATCCTGCAATCCGATATACCCCGGTTTTTCACCGCATTTCAGCATCAGTTCGTATGCATCGGGACATTTTTCCGAATCGGCGCTGAATTTACTGAATTTACTTTTATCGACCAATGCTTTCCAAACGGGCGATCCCAGTTGATAATCCAATATTAACGTATCATTCATAAAGTGATACACATGCTCTTTATAAAGGATAATTTTTGTCTTATTCCAATTATCATAAGGCTTAACCGGCTGCGGTACAGGAGGAATCATATCATACACAGCGCCTGCTTGACGGTTTCCGCCGACTCCTTCCCATGCATCCGGCATGTTTTCGTTATCAAGCAGTTGATATTCGGGACTTGAATAATAAATAGGCATACCTTCGATTTCCTGAGCTGTATAGAAAATGCCGCTATTTCCGCCTTTACCGATTTTCCATTCAATTTCAAATACAAAATCTTTGAATTGTTTATCGTAAATAAGATCGCCTCCCTCGGGTTCGACTTTGCTATCATTTCCGTTAAAAGTAATAGCCCCATCTTTCACTTCCCATCCGGCAGGAACATTTTTTTTACAATATCCTCGCCATCCGTTAAGCGTTTTTCCGTCAAACATGGATACCCATTCTCCTGTGTCGGGGATACATTGCTTATTACACAGTCCGCTTGCCGTTTCATCGGTAGTAGCGGTTTGTTTGTTTCCGCTCTGTTTGCAGGCAATCATTGACAGCATCATGCTTGCAACAATCATACTGCTGAAAAATTCTTTTTTCATTGTAGTTTATAATTATAAAGTTTTTATTTAATTATCATAATTTTAATTCTTCCCACCCTTTCCGGTAAGTTCTTTTTACAAACTGATTGGCGGGTTCGAAATTAGTAATTCTCATGTTTTGTCCATCCCATTGGTAGGTGATTCCTCTTCCGGGAAATTTGTAAGTGTCCATTGCTCCATAAACGACATCGTTAACTGCATTTTTTTCGCGTAAGTTAAAGCTTCGAAGCAATAAATTTCCCATGAGAACAGCTTCGGTCAAGGGACCTGCATATCCTTCAAACGGCGATTCTACTTCTGCTTTATCATATCCGGCGATACACGAATCAATCCAGGACCAATAGTGTCCTTCCATTCCGCCTTCAATCCGTTTGTACTTCTTTGGAATGTTGACATCCCTTTCAAAGCGGGGTTTTTTACTTCCGTCGTTTACCCATAATCTGGGATCAGCGCCACCCCAACCGCAAGAAACTTTACCTTTAGTACCAATAAATACCGTAGCGCCTTCCACATCATCCGGATCGATATCTCCCATGGCATGAGTCAGTTCGTCATTCGGATTAACTTCTTCCGGCCGCTCCGGTAAAATACCGCCATCCATCCATACTAAATTCAGGTTTTTACCATTTTTCTGTTTGAATTTAAAACTGATTGAACTGGCGACAGGACCGCTATCGGGATAATAGGCTTCCTTAAAAATACCATCATAAACGGTAGCTACGCTGCATGATACTTCAGTCGGATAACCTAAACCAAGTAGTTTGAAGGGAGGACCGATAATATGGCAGCCCATATCGCCCAAAGCGCCTGTGCCGAATCTCCACCAGCCACGCCAATTGAAAGGTACCATATTTTCGATATAATCCACAGGTTCAGCCGTTCCTAACCATAAATCCCAATCCAATTCTTTGGGTATGGGAGCGCCGGTTTTTGGCCATGGAATACCTTGTGGCCATACAGGACGGTTTGTCCAGCAATAAACTTTCGAAATATCTCCAATTAAGTCAGCGTCGAACCATTCGCGCAAGGTTTTCATACCGTCGCCTGAATTTCCCTGATCACCCATTTGAGTTACCACTCTGAATTTTTTTGCCGCTTCCGTCAATACCCGTGCTTCATAAATGTCATGAGCTAAAGGTTTTTGAAGATAAACATGCTTACCCATCCGCATGGCTCCGAACGCCATTATGGCATGATTATGATCGGGAGTTGTTATGCAAACCGCATCAAAATTTTTATTGTATTTATCATATAACTCTCGGAAATCTTTTATATAAGGCACATTTGGATATTTCTTTCTGGCATCGGCGGATTGCCGGTCGTCCACATCACACATATAAGCAAGCGCGGCGTTCTTTTTAGGAGCGCTCATTAAACTGGCGATATCCGAAGCGCCCATACCGCCACATCCGATTTTAGCAATATACAATTTGTCGCTTGGCGCAACATGTCCCAAGCCAGATACCGTGAAACTGGGGAGAATAGTAAAAGCTGCAGCGCCGGTTGCCGCTATCTCGAGGAATTTCCTCCGGGACATATCTCCATCCTGTTGTGTTTGATTTTCGTTTTTCATTTTATTCCTTTTATATTTAAAATTAAAAATGTGATATTTTCAATGCACATGTCCCGAGTGAGTGTCCAACGCTCCTGATGCTTGTGATAATTTAATCATTATCGCTCCTTTGCTCACTACGCGCTCTCCTTCTGCAATGCCTTCCATTATTTTGGTGCGGATGCCATCGGTAGCGCCTTTCTTAATCAGCCGTTTCTCAAAAAGTTCGGGCGTAAGTTGCACATACGCAAAATAGTTTCCCATTTCTTCGATAATCGCTTCGTTGGGAACGGTAATCGCTTGTGCGTCGGTTTGTGTTTTGATAAATAGCTCCACAAAACTGCCCGGTAAGAATCCCGCTTTATTATTTATTTGAAACAGTACGGGTATGAGCGGGTTGGAAATGTCGGTCGATTTACCGTAAGAAATTATACGACCTCCCAACGCTTCAAGCGTATACATTTGATTGTTGTTCATCAACCGGATATTAGCTGATGTAATTTTGCTTAAAACATCGTAAAATTTTGGTTGCAATTCGGCTTTTAATAACAGATTACGGTTTTGCGATACAATCAAAACTGGCTGTCCCGTTTCGACATAATCGCCATTGCGTACCAACACACTGATAACAAATCCGTTAATGGGCGAATTAATTATTTGTTTGCCTGTTGCAAAATTATTGTGTAGATTGTTATATATAGCTTCTGCTTTGGAATAGTCTGTTTTAGCTTTCAGTAAATCGCTTTGTGAAACGATGTTGTCTTTTACCAATTCCTGTTTACGTTCGTATTCGGCTTTGGTGCGGCGATATTCGCTTTCAGCTTCGGCATAACGTACCAAAAGGTTATTATCTGCCATCCCGCCACCGTCGATGGAAAACAAGTTTTGCCCAACGCTCACCGCTTTTCCTTCCAGTATATTATCGTTAGAGAAAAACGTCGTTCCACTGGTTTTCGCGGTTATTATTCGCTCATCGCCCGGCGCCGGCTGAATTTGCGCTGTGGTACGGATAATTGGTCCGAAAGGTTCGCGATGGGCTTCAACAACAGCAAAGTCAATTTTACTGCGCTGTTCTTGGGTGAATTTGGCAACATTATTGTTTGTAATAACTTCTTCGGCTGCTTTCGGATATGCGTCATGTTCATCCGTTTTATGAGTGCGCCGGTGCGTGCATCCGGCAATAATCATACCCACAAAGAGTAAAAAAAATAGTAAGATTATTTTTCTTATGCTATATTCCCCTTTCAAAGACATAATATACTATGAATAATATTTCAAAACGCAAAGATAACTAAAAAAATATTAAAGAAGAAATTGGGAACAAGCCATGACTTGCAAGTTATTTATTTATTCTATTTCATCAAAAAATACTACCTTTGCTTGCGTTTTCAAAGAAAATATAGTGGAAAATACTAAAAATTAAATAATTATTATATGGAGAAATATTTTATAACAATTGGGCGACAGTTGGGAAGCGGAGGAAAACGCATCGGCGAACAACTCTTGCAACACTTGAATATTCCCTGCTATGACAAAGAATTGCTACTGTTAGCTTCGCGACAAAGCGGTTTGGATAAGGAATTTTTTGAAGAATTTGATGAAAAAAGCAGTTACAGTTCTTGGGGCAAATACTTGGGCTTTTACTCCGGATTCATGGGATATGACGAAGTGAACTATTTATATAATGAAAAATTATTCAAAATACAGACTGATGTTATCCGTAAGTTAGCGGAAAAAGAATCGGGCATTTTCATTGGTCGTTGTGCCGATTATATTTTGCGCGATTTTCCAAATTGCTTGAAAGTTTTTATCAGCGCCGACAAAAAAGATCGTGTCCTGCAAGTCATAAAAGACGAAAAGTTGACGGAAAAAGAAGCGCAAATCCGTATCGAACGGTGCGATAAACAGCGTTCGTCTTATTATAATTATTACAGCAATAAAGTCTGGGGAATGGCTTCGTCTTACGATTTGTGCTTTAATTCTTCTTTGTTCAGTATTGAAGAGATTTCCGGACTCATCGAAGAGCAAGTGAAGAGCAAATTTCTCAAATTCAAACCGGAATAATCTATTTGATTATGCATTCACATTATTCCTTTTTTTTATTTGCATTTATTGTTTATACTTTGATAAATGCGTTTGTTTTTTATCGAAGCCGACAAGCGTTGCCTCCATTAAAAAAAATCCGGATTACTTTTTATTTCATTTATTTTTTCCTCTATGCCGCTTTCATCATTGCAATGCTGGGAAGAAATTTTCTTCCATTGATAATTCAGAAAATTTTATATTTTCTGGGGACTGTTTGGATGGGAATGGTGATGTACTTATTTATATTTTTCCTACTGACCGATATTATCTACTTGATTATTCGTATTTTTCATCGTATGCTATTAACGACTAAACGCCGTTATTGTAAGATTCAGGTTTATTCAGGATATATATTAATTTTATGCATAGCTATTTACGGATATTATCAATTCAGCCGCCCTCAAATAGTCGAACAAAATATTGAAATAGCAAAGAAAGCCGGCGGTTACAAACAGCTAAAGATAGTGGGCGTCAGTGATTTGCATCTTGGAGTCGCTATTGATAACAAACGATTAGAGCAATACGTTCGATTGATAAACGACCAACATCCGGATTTGATTATTATTGCCGGCGATATGATTGATAACAATGTCTTACCTTTAGAAAAAGAAAAAATGTGGGAAACCGTTAATAAATTGCAAGCCCCTCTCGGAGCTTATTACTGTATGGGTAACCATGATTATATGGTTGGTATTGAATCATGCATGCATTTTTTACGCGAGACCAATCTGCATTTATTAATTGATACTGCGGTTGTGATAAATAACAGTATCCAACTCATCGGTCGCGACGATAAACAGCAGAATTCCAACCGGAAATCCTTGGATGAACTGGTAAAAGATACGGATGCTTCTCTTCCTTTAATTCTTCTTGATCATGAACCCTTTCATTTGAACGAAGCGGAAGAAAACGGGATTGATTTGCAGTTTTCAGGGCATACGCATCATGGGCAGATTTTCCCCGCTAATCTTATAACGGACAAAATATATGAACTTGCTTACGGTTACAAACAAAAGGGGAAAACGCATTATTATGTCTCTTCAGGGTTGGGTTTGTGGGGTCCGCCGCTCCGTATCGGCACCCATTCCGAAGTGGTCGTTTTCAATATTAAATTTAATTAATTACCTTTGTACCTCATAACTCGTCGCGCGTCACTTGTTACGCGTTACTTAAAAAACTCAATATGATAACAATAGACCAACTACGTGATGTATTGGAGCGCGAGCAAGCGCTGAGGGGGTATCTTTGACATTGATGCCAAAACGATTCAATTAGAAGAAGAAGAGCTTCGCACACAAGCTCCTGATTTTTGGGAAGATCCCAAGCGAGCGGAAGAACAGATGCGGAAGGTTCGCGAAATAAAATCTTGGATTATAGCGTATAATGAAATTAATGCGGCAACTCGGGAACTGCAATTGGCTTTCGACTTTCAAAAAGAAGGTGTTGCTACCGATGAAGAAGTGGATGAAGCGTATCGACGGGCAATCAAACTTCTTGAAAAATTAGAGCTAAAGAACATGCTCCGTTTGGAAGAAGACCACCTGGGCGCCGTATTAAAAATCAACGCAGGCGCTGGCGGAACAGAAGCGCAAGACTGGGCGGAGATGCTTTACCGTATGTATGACCGCTGGTGTGAAAGCAAAGGCTATAAAGTTATCGTTATCAACTGGTTGGATGGCGACGACGCCGGAATAAAATCGGTTACTTTGCAAATCGAAGGCGCCTACGCTTTCGGCTATTTAAAAAGCGAGACCGGCGTTCATCGGTTGGTACGCGTTTCTCCTTACAATGCCCAAGGGAAGCGGATGACCTCTTTTTCATCGGTAGCAGTTGTTCCTTTGGTGGACGATAGCATCGAAATCAATGTGAATACAGGGGATATTACTTGGGATACTTTCCGTTCGAGCGGCGCCGGAGGACAGAATGTCAATAAAGTTGAAACCGGCGTTCGTTTGCATTACGACTACAAAGATCCCGATACGGGCGAAGTGAAGGAAATCGTGATTGAAAATACCGAATCGCGTTCGCAGTTCGGAAACAAAGACAATGCAATTCGTCTGTTAAAGTCGCAATTGTATGAACTGGAATTGGAACGGCGGAGGAGAGCATCAGCGAAAATTGAAGCCGGAAAAAAGAAAATCGAATGGGGTTCCCAGATTCGTTCCTACGTTTTTGACGACCGTCGAGTGAAAGACCATCGTACAGATTATCAAACTTCCAACGTTGGCGCGGTCATGGACGGCGACTTGGATGATTTTATTAAAGCCTATTTGATGGAATTCGGATGATTTCCAATTCTCAATTCTCAATTCTCAATTCTCAATTCTCAATTCTCAATTCTGATATTATAATTGTGCGGTTGTTTGAAAACCCCATCTATTTGATCATTAGTCAGTGACGGATGACATTTGGCGCAGGAGGCTTTTGTTTCTCCCGAATGCGGCTGGTGACAAGCGATGCAACTGATGCCTTCGTGTACGCCGGTTACTGTACGGTCGTCTTCACTGCCTACTTGATGCTTGAAATCCGGAGCATGACATTGCATGCAAAGCCGCGAACTGGGGTCGGAAGGCACCGTAATTTCTTTATCTCCATCGAACATTCTGCTTTTCGGAAGCATATCGCTTCGCAGGTACATTTTGTCGGATCGCATATACAAAGCTGTCATGGGATTCCGTTCATTGACAATCCTGCTGGAATTGTTCAGCGACACATAGCGTTCGGAGCGTGGATTATCCGTATGCATCTGATGACATGAAAGGCAGGGTATTGCTATGTGCATTCCCTGTTTTTTGTCGCGTATTTTCCATTGGGTATAGTCGCCTTCTAACTTCATCAATTGATTGATATTGCCATCGTAAAACATTCCGTGGCAACGCAGGCAATCCCAGTTGGGTTTTTCCATAGCATTGTGTATGCTGTCAAGGAAGATTTCCTTGTAGGCGATGGCATGACCGCTTCTTAGCCAACCCGCATATTCAGCTTGATGACAAGCGATACACCGGTTGTTAACCTCCATGATTTGTTGTTCGTTGAGCCGGATTTCATCATTATGTACATCTTTTGTAAAATGAGTATATACCATATTCATTTTTTCTTTTAGTGAATGAACGCCTCCGGAGAGGGCGGTTCCATGACATTCGGTGCACCGAACGCCTGCATGTGCAGAGGAAATCCACTGGGAATGCGCCGGTGAAATCTCATGGCAACGCGCACAGGTATTTTCCGGATTAGACTTGTTCCATATTATATAGGAACCTGTTATTACTACAATAAACAGTAGGACTAACGAGATAGAAAGCGATTTTTTCATTTGAAATTATTAGCTATATATTCACCTGTCCGGAAAGCATTTGCCATAATTGTCAGCGCGGGGTTGAATCCTCCGTTGTTGACCATTATGCTGCCGTCGGCAATAAACAGGTTATCGATTTCGTGAATTTGACAATGCTTATTTACGACCGATGTTTTTGGGTCGTTACCCATACGACAGGTTCCGGCTTGATGTTGTCCGCCGCTTGGTTCGGAAGAGGGTCCTGAAACATTTACCCAGGTTCTAATAGCTCCGGCTTCTTTTAAAATTCCTTCCGCTTTAGCTGCAAGGAAGCGTCCGTGTACCTCATCTAACGGATGTCTCCTTCCGGAAAGTGCGACAACAGGAATACCCCAATAATCTTTTACCTTGGGATCAATTGTAACTCGGGAATCAAATATCGGCATCTCCTGAATGGGACCTTGCACTCGTGATATCCTGTAGTAGTTAGTACGTTGGAAATCCTTATGTTCTTTTCCCCAACGCATTTCTCCCGGCGGACGGGTTCTTGTAAAATCGTATGGCAACTGAAAAAATTCATTTGCCAACATGCCTCCTCCGACGATTCCGGGATTGTGGTGACTGAAGTCGCAGAGCGCCAATGTTGCCCCCGGTCCCTCATGGTCGAGGACATCATGATCAAATATTCCACAGGCGCCGACGTAGTTGTGTCCCTGTAGATTACGTCCTACCCAGTCGTTGTTGTTGCCAGCGCCGTTGGGATGCAGTTTGGATTTTGAATTTAAAAGCAAACGAGCTGTTTCTGTGGCAGCTCCGGAGATTATTATTATATCTGCAGTCTGCGTATTTCCTTTACCTTTTTCATCAAAATACTTAACTCCTTTGGCTTTGCCTTTTTCATCAACAATTATTTCGGCGACCATGCAACCGGTTCTCAATTCACAGTTTCCTGTTTTCAAGGCGATAGGAAGTACAGTGTTCCAGCTTCCGTTTTTAGCATTTACCGGGCAAGCATAACCGCAACAGGTATGATTTCGCAAACAGCCGGCTCTTCCGTTATAAGGGACTGAATTTCGTAGCATTGGAATCGGGAAGGGATGTAAACCCATGCGCTTGCATGTGTCGAACAGCATCCTTCCTTCTTTGTTCTGTTCGAATGCAGGCATGGGATACGGTTTACTTCTGGGGGCGGCAAAAGGGTTGGTTTCTTCTCCGGAAACTCCAATTTCCCATTCGGCTTTCACATAATACGGTTCAAGTTCTTCGTAAGTGATTGGCCAATCATCTAATGTAGAATCTTCTACTGCTCCGTATGTAGTTTTTAAATGGAAATCTTCTGGCATAAAACGCCATCCCATAGCGCCATAACTGACTGTTCCAGAGCCTACACAAGCGGCGTTATGGTTATATCGGTCGTCGGAAGGATTCACTATTTCCCGTCGTCCATCGGGATAGGCAATGACACGAGGATTTTTCTTCCAGTCGGGACCAAATGCGCTGCCTAATACCTGAACCCGCTGAGAAATCAATTCATCGTTGATATGTTTGTCATAATCAGGCCATTCTCCCCGTTCGAAGACGACTACCGAAAGTCCTTTTACCGCCAATTCTTTAGCGACGATTCCACCTCCGGCGCCGGCGCCTACAACGATAGCATTTACATGTTTATTATTCATTTTCTGTAGCGATTTTGTCCGAGTAGTAACGGATAATCTAATTTTAACATTCTAAAACTCATATAGTCTTTATTTCCTCCGTGACGCGGGGAGCCATAAAATCCTTGCATTGTGCGGGCAAGCAGTTTACTAAAAAACTTTTTAGGGGGAATTTCCCATTGTTCTTGCGGCATTTCATTTTTTTCCATCATTTGTAAGGTATTGTTCTGCTGATCTATACTCAGTTCTTCAAAGTTCCTGTTGTATTTCGTTCGGCACCAGTTCTGCAAAGATGCTATTCCTTTTCGGAACAATTCCTTTTCTTCAGGAAACCGCAGTCGTAACTGTTTATCTATATAATTAATCACTCCTGCATCGGTAGCTCCCGGATAATCATCAGCCGGAATAATTCTTTCACACAGGGCAATCAGGCAATCGGCTTCTTTCTCCTTAAAAACAGTGTATTTTTCCGGGGTTGAAGAACAACCGGGCAGTAGCAAAAGGCTGCCATACAAAAGTCCGGCAGTTTTAATAAAATCGCGTCGATTATAATTCATATTTATTTCGTGTTATATTCAATGGACAAAAGGGTTTTTCTGGAACAAAGATACAAGTTTTTTTTGTTTTTCCATTCTCAATTAAAAAAGTCATCCGTTCTGAAAGGCGAGGCAGGCAAATTTGCGCCATTACTCAAGTTGCAATCGGGATTATTCGCCCATCCGTAACGGACAGCTACCGGAAATTCGGCGTCAGGCGAACTAACAACAACATCGTTTCCATCAATGACAGCCGTTGCCCACACGAACTTGTGGTCGGGACCTGCGATAGCAAAACCTGTTGGCGCTTTTCCATCATTGGTTTTCAATCCATTTTCCGTATGCTGGAATTTAATCCGGATTTTACCATTCTCAATTGTATAGCTTTCATAAAGCGGTCCGGAGAAAATGACCGGTAATTTATACGTATTTGCCTCTGCTATGTAAGCCAACCGTTTACCGACATCTTGCTTATTTTTAGGATGAATATCTAATGCATCGCCAATGTCAATGGTCACCGCCATGCCGGTGTTTTTCAAATGGAGCGTTCGGAATTGCGCTTCCCGCAGTTCTGCCCAATGAGACTCTTTAGGCAAGGAATCTCGTTTCATATAATTGGCTAATTGCACGAAATAAAACGGAAAATCACGGTTCCATGCTTTTCGCCAATCCCGAATCATCAAAGGGAAAAGGTCTCTGTATTGGTAAGCTCTGTCGGCATTGGATTCTCCCTGATACCAGATTACTCCCTGAAATGCGTAAGGAACTAAGGGATTAATCATTCCGTTATATAATACGGTTACTCGATTTGGATTGTTTGAAATTTGTTGCAGCGCCGGATCTTCACTTTTGATCGCTTGAATAGAATCCCTAAAATCAGGCATTTGTTGCAGCGATTCACTGCTTGTCCATGCTTCGGCGATAGTTCCTCCCCAGTTGGTACTAATCAATCCGATAGGAATATTCATTTTTGAATAAAGTTCTCTTCCGAAAAAGTAACCCGCCGATGAGAATTCGGGAATAGTTGCCGGAGAACATACTTGCCATCCGCCGGAAACCGTTTTTATATCCGTTTCAAGTTTCGTTGAAGTCGCTCTTTGAATATGTAGTAAACGAATGTTCGGAAAATCAGCCGAAGTAATTTCGTTTTCGTAATTCAGAACCTTTCCCCATCCGGCTAAAGGCATCTCCATGTTGGATTGTCCGGAACAAATCCACACTTCGCCGATAAGAATATCTTTCAGAACCAATTCTTTTCCATCGGAAATAGCAATGGAGTAGGGACCTCCTGCTGTTGGCGTTTTAAGTTTGACTGTCCAATCTCCGTTGGAATCCGCTGGAACCATATACGTTTGATTATCCCATGAAGTGATTATGCGCACGTTCTTTTTGGGAGTTGCTTTGCCCCAGATAGGAGCTTCCGTTTGTTGTTGTAAAACCATGTGGTCGGAAAAAATTTCCGGTAAAACGATTTTTGAAAATGCCGGAACGGATAAAAATACAATTAATATCGGCAGGATACTTTTTCGAATAAAATTATTTTTCATCGCGATAATTATTTATTACTATTATTTACTGAATACTTTATATGAATGAGGTGGAAGCGTGACTCTGAAAACGTTGTTTTTGTCGTCAAACCGGATACGGAAGCCAAAGGGGCGGGTAGAATTGTCTTCCGACATTTTATTAATGACAGCTCCGCTTAGCAGATCGGTTATCTTGTCGATACCATTCTTGGCGTTAATTTTGATGGTAACCGGTTCGTCGAGGAAAGATTCCACGATGAATGTTCCGTTGTCGTAAAGAAAAAGACTGACTTTTGCAGGAGCATCCAGCCGCAGGTCCAAGTCTTTACTCAACACAATCCGGAAGAAATTGAGAACGCCTTGAGGTAAATCGTATAAGTTGCCAAAGTCGTCTGGAATAGTCATCACATAGAGGTTCCCTTTAGAGTAGGGGGCGCGTAATAACATGGGGTATCCGCTGACGCCATTGGCGAGCGGCCTTCCTGCGCTTAGCAATTCCCATGCATCGTTGGTTTGGTATTGGACTTGCGTAATCAAAATATCTTTACTTGATTTTCCGGACATACCAAAGTCATTTACCAACGCTTTGGCGTCGGAAGCCCGCAACTCGGCAATATCGGCAATTTTATCGGGGATAGCTTTCAACAGTCCGCTGGTGATTACCACATCATTACCTTTGGTCAGTTGCGTTTTTATTTTTGAAATGATATCGGGGTCATATTTCGCTTGTTCCGTAAGCAATACCACTTTCTGATCGGTGGGAAACTCGGAATACATATCCATTGGCAACCCTATCATGCCTAAATAATTCTGGAGAAAATCGTCGCCAAGAGAATGAAAAGGTTTATAGGATTTGATTCCAACAGGTTTACCTAATTTTGAAATGATTGGATTGATTTTCTCAAAGGTGTAGCCTGCAACGCGTGCGATTGTGGTAGGTATGACCGTTTGTCCATTCAGATTAACGGGTTTCATCATTTCGTCGTAATCAAAACTGGTACCTTGTCCTTGCCATGGCGTGCGATGAAAATCGGGATTTAATCGTACGCCAATCAGTTGGTTATAAGCAAATAAAGCAATTTCTGGAGCTTTAGCAAAAAAAGTCAGCCAAAGTTGCTCGGCATAGCGGTCCATACCCAAGTTTGAACCTCCGCTATCGACCCATCCGCCAAAGTTATGCCCCGGCCGCAGATTGTCGAAGTAACGAACGATGTTATAGCCCAAATAATTCTGGAGGTGTTGCGCGCTGGAAGGATCCCGTGTTTCGGTACCTGTCCATACGCCGTCGAAGATTTGAGGTCCAGTCGCCAGATTGAAACCTAAGCCTTGGAAATGGTCATACCAATTGGGATATTTGATAATTACCTTCACATTCGGATTAATTTTTTTCGCCGGATTAATAACTAAATTGAGTGCGGCATCCGTCATCAAATCCAAGCGGTATTGGGTCCAACTCTTGTTACCTTTGGCTTTTATATCGCTGTCGGACTTACTGTTGGTAAAGAAGAAATCGTCGAGGATAAAGTCATCGAAATGCTTTGCGGTAAGTTCGGCAATCTCTTTAACCATTTTCCGGTGTTCAGGATTGGAATAGCAAAATGTTTCGAAGCTGTTGGATTCATTTACGGTGTAGGTAATTCCTCCGCCTACTTCAATGCCTTTGTCGAGAAAATACTTCTTAGCTTGTTCGAGCGTTGCTTCGGGAACAATCAAAGTGTCGCGATGGGTTTCCAAGTAAATCTTATCAACTTTTACTTGGCTTGAAATAATGTTCCATGTAGAGTCTAACCAATGCAGGTCTTTCATTTTTTCCACTTCATACGCACGAGTATAAACCGATACTTTGAATCCGTTATAATTACCGGCAAAGGCAACTATGCGAGTCATTGTTGTAAGTAATAAAATAAAGATTAAAAAGCGTTTCATATTATAATAAAATTTTGTTCATTCATGTATTAGCAGGTCATTATGTATACCTGTTTTCATACGTCAATAATTCAAAAATCAAAACGTAAAATTACAAAATTCTTTTAGAATTAAAAAAAATATTAAATTTTTTATTTACCTTTGCTTTACTTACCGGTTTGAACATTAAATTTTGGTAAATAAAAATGAATACGGAAGAACAAAACAATTTATCTTTGCTTGGAAATAAAACCGAATACAAGCATGCATACACTCCGGAAGTTTTGGAAACTTTTGTCAATAAACATCCGGAAAGCGATTATTGGGTACGATTCCGGTGTCCGGAATTTACAGCGCTTTGCCCCATTACCGGTCAGCCGGATTTTGCCACTGTCTTGATTGACTATATTCCCAATGTTCGTATGGTTGAAAGTAAAAGTTTGAAACTCTACCTTTTCAGTTTCCGCAATCACGGCGCTTTCCATGAGGATTGCGTAAATATTATCCGTAACGATTTAATTCGTTTAATGGACCCTAAATACATTGAGGTGACCGGTATCTTTAATCCGCGCGGAGGAATCAGTATTTATCCCTATTGCAATTACGGGAAGCCGGAAACGGAATACGAGGCTTTAGCTAAAAAACGTCTGTATGGGAGAATTAGGCAAGAAGAAAATTATGAATAAATTAGAATCCGTTTGAGGTCTGCTTGTGAAGAGAAGCACGACAGGTATAAAGAATAAGCTTTAGACAAAAGAAGGAAAATTAATCGTTTTTTGAAATATTTTTTGTACTTTTGTACATAATTCTTAATTAAAAACATGGGAAGAGCATTTGAATATAGAAAAGCGACGAAGCTGAAAAGATGGGGCAATATGGCCCGCGTATTTACCAAATTGGGTAAACAAATCACAATTGCCGTAAAAGAGGGCGGTTCCGACCCCGACATGAATCCGCGTTTGCGCGTCCTGATTCAACAGTCGAAGAAAGAAAACATGCCGAAAGACAATGTGGAACGAGCGATTAAAAAAGCGACTTCCAAAGAT
>Ga0123354_10001556_pt1 | contig 28148 bp, 11 predicted proteins | sample TergutLab28metaG_2_FD_97872 | JGI IMG/M metagenome (GOLD analysis project Ga0123354, IMG submission 97872) | Labiotermes labralis P4 segment gut microbial communities from Petit-Saut dam, French Guiana - Lab288 P4 | ecosystem: Host-associated > Arthropoda: Insects > Digestive system > Gut ... | reverse complement strand
TAACCAATAGGTTATTTCGAAACGTCGTTAAATTACTACCAACTAACAGTGTGCAAAAACCCAGAGGAACAGTGATCTCAACTACAATGCGGCCGAAGCCTAAAATCTCGTACAGCATTATTGCTACTACTATATTATCATAATTATTATCATCCTTATCGTCATTCCTTCGTAGCAACGGGCTGATAAACAAACTAAATGGAAGATATTACATATTTACTGATTTCTTAGATTTTAATATGATAGAGGATAGGGATGTGGCTGAAAAAAATTGACTCAGGAGAAAAAATATGCGAGTTCTTTTGAATAGTGAGAAAACTTCGTTATTTTTAAGTTGGAAATGTGTTCGCCATATGAGCGTTAATTAGCTCCTTAAGCAGGAACAGCCTATCTGATATAAATCCCGTCGGTCGCATTCTGTCAACGTCGCATGTCCTCTGTGTCGTAAACCCCCTCAATTTTATTAATCCACACGAAGAATAAAGCTACTTCTGACCTGTCAGCGGAAGCAAACTGTCTTGTTGAAATACAAATGGAGCGTCTGAGAACTATTTTAAGGTTGCGTTATGTAGCCAACGAGGAGGCTCGCAAAAATCAACAGTTTGATAGCTGGTATTCAAAAGCGTATGATATAGGTACAGTCTTGATTAAAACTGCCCTCATTTTAACGGCAGCCATTTCTCTTTGTCTTGCGTAATTTTGACTGTTCGATGTACGAGATTGCTATCTTAAACTCTCAATAACTTAACCTCTAACTGTGGCTTATTTTCAGGCCATCGTAGCATAGACAAGGACCGAAGAAATTTAAATTATTAACTTTGTAGCCGGGTAATGATACCTTACAGTTAACTGCGATATCATTAATATCTTATACAATTATAAAATAAACTATACGCGCCATTTCAATCAAACAACTAATACAATCCCGACACTTTCCCAAACACAAATGGCCATCCTCAAAAGACAAAACCTTTATCCAGTAAAGTTCATTAAATAATGTGTTTGGTGGTATATTTATCTTAATAATTGTAACGATAATCTATCAAAGGACATCAATGACAATTTCTTTCCATATTTCTGTCAAAAATGAATCATTTCATGTTGTTTAACACCAGGAGTCCCGGGGAATTAGTGGGCGGATGATTAACTGACAGTACAGCATACTAAATGCTTCTGCAGTGGAAACATATTTTTGATAGGAGCCATACCGTTGTGTCACACAATATGACAAAGTAATTTATTCAGCCAAACAAAACATATATATGTAGTCAATATATAGTTGGCAACATGTTTCGTTTATAGTGAGCCAGCTTCAGGCCAATTCTTAATACACGGACATGGTACATTCCCATAATGTGCGCACTCATTGAATGCACCAAGTCCGTACACTAAGAATTTGCCTGAAGATGGTTCACTAGAACCGAAACATGTTGCCAACTATGTATTAATTGAGTATATATGTGTGTTGTGTTTGACTGGATAAATTACTTTATCGTTGTAGAAATAAAACCTGCAAATTGTACGTAACTGGATTCGAAGTTGAAATATTAAGTAATCTACAGTGATACCTGTAAACGGAGAGGCAGTAAGAAGTGATCTGATTGTGTTAATTACACCCTCTTTACACGTTGATACGATTCTTCCGCTACAAATTCACTTTCTGTGTAGTGCTTCGACAGCGCAATGTTTAATTCTTTTGTCGGCCATTTTAGAGTGTCATTTTCAATTAGCTGATCTACTTTTCTTTTACAACGATACCATAAAAAAACAAAAAATCTCATCAACAATGCTAATGTTAACTCGGAACATGCAGTACCAGCGGTTGCATTTAACCTTTCTTCGGGATTCACAAATAGCAAAGTCGTATAAGTAACAGCAACTTATGTGTGTTACAAAATTAACATTTCACACATGGTGACATTACATGAACAAAATAAAGTCGTGAAATGGCTTTGGCTTTGCCTTCGTACATCTTTCAGCATTAGGTCTAACTTCCGTTGGTGTATCTAGTAGGCATATGTCTAGTGTCCCTATACGGGATGGGTTCTCATGTTTTAGTTCACGGTTTTCAATAACATGAACGTTCGGTTACGAGACGGTCGGTCGACACAAGCAGCTTAATGAAAACATACATGTTTCGCGTTAATACCAAGCCATTAATAATAAGATTACGATATATGCAAATATCCAGTTATTGGAATACCTTAAGATCGTTAAGAATAAACTCGATTTTTCTTCATTTGAGACTTACGTATACAATTATGAAATGTGTATAAAGTTCTTTAGTCGTCCTTTCTCAACAGATTTTTTTATTCAATTAAAAACGATACATCCCTTCGTTATTTGCTGCCGGCCGAGTACAAGTCAGAAGCTTACCAATGATGATATTCGCTGTTATTTGTGAATGTACTGTATTACTTTCATTACGTTATGTCGACTGATCCTTGGATTTTCTGAGTTGCACGTAAGGGTATGACCAGTGATAAGTTTCCAGCTCCACACTTCATGTATAAAAGTTCATAATAATATCATCCTCTAATGCAGACACAGGACAGTCAAATTCCCTATTTTCCTTAGCCTTGCAGACGAAAATATTTAGGTGTTTTCCATCTCCTACACGCATGTTACGTGTTCCACCAATCTCGTCCTCTTTAATATAATTGCCTTATCTAATAATATTTTGCGTATATTACAAATTCATAGTAAATTAAATTGTGACAGGGTAGAAAATTCAGAACTGAAGGCAAAAGTAACTGATTTGCATAACATTCGAATGCAACGCCGTATTCATATTTCTTTTACGGCAAAACAAAATTGTTTTATACAGCACGGGAAATCTAAAATGAAGAACAAATCTTCGTGTGGCAGATTGACATTCCTTTGTTCACATTAAATATGGAAAGTGTATAAAGTTGAATCACAGCTTTTAATTTGCATGTAGCTCTACCAGCAGTCTACATTCTAACACGACATGCAGCTCAGTTCAGCCTGAAACCGCGGCTTGTTGACATCCTCTTTGTCTATTCATAAGAGTCAGTCACATTGTTCACGGAAAGGATTGGCAGTTTTCGTTAATAAGGTTCGCACAAAAGGGTTGTATAATATTTCACAGCTCTAAATGGAATTATTCCACCATCCGCAATTACGAAGGCGACATAAATGAAATATCAGCACGTGGTACTGCAATTTCACGTACAATGTACCATGTAAAGATTCAGTTCGTAAGTAACGCTTGTGACAAAAATGACGTTAAGTGCCGAATTAAATGCAGGTAAATGGAAAGCTACCTCATGTAAATTAAGTGGGTGTGGGAAAGTCAAAACACATCTGTCTTTGTATTCTATTTATTAGGTTGACGAAGCTCAGAATTGGCACAACTAATGTTCTTATACTGTGTATTTCCTCCTCATTATATATTTCTATGACCTGAAGATGGCCCACAGTGACCGAAACATGTCGTCAGCCTAATAAATAGGATACAAAGACAGTTGTGTTTTGACGTACCCACTCCCTCCTAATTTACATAAAACACAGCGGGGAAGATGCATCTGAGGACCTCAGGTAAACTGGTAACAACTTGGCCCTCATGAACTTAGGTACTGTCGCATTTACCGTCGCGTAAAAATAGAAATCAATAATTCATCATCTTTTAAATTTTTGAGACATGCTATCATAAGTTTTGACGTTTTGCTGACCGTGCCATCTCAGTATATTTATCTCAGTAATTAACCAACTTGATGCACAAAATTTTTGTTTTACAATAAGTTTATTTCATGCCTCTACATGTTTCGAGCACATGTGCTCATCATCAGGAGGTCAATATTGCATTACACAGCCTCTGGTATCATGACACCTATAGGTGTGATGATACCAGGGGCTTTGTAATGCAATTTTGACCTGATGATGAGCACATGTGCTCGAAACATGTAAGGCATGAAATAAACTTATGGTAAAATAAAAATTTGTGCATCAAGTTGGTTAATTACTGATATAAACATGCTATCATAGGGTTCCCTTACACAAAAATTATTCCGATTATGGAAGAACGACGGTTTAATCCAGTAATTATTGACGCTGTACCAACTATTTATGTTGCATAGCGTAAATCTGGAAATGAAAAGAAGCTAGCAATGGAAGTACGTGGAAATTTGGAACATTTGAGAAGAGACAAAATAAAAACAAGCGGTCTCTTCGAAACGTCTTTAAGTATTTAATAATAGAAACGGCGTAAAATTCCAGAAGACTTGAATATTCAGAAACGTAGCTGTGAAAATCCTAAATGTTGTAAACTTTAGCATAAAAATCCGTTTCCCGACTCACATTTGAACCAGATACATTCAAATACAAATCAGTTGCACGATTTCAGAGGTGAAGATCCTCATTAAGATTATTTAGAACATCGTTCCATTCATCGTTAATGCGGATAATCGAATAATTTGATAATGGAAACCACACATGTATCTTTATATGCGTAAAGTGGTACGTGTAATTGCACTGACCTTTCAGTGAACAGTGCCAGTTAGATCTATCACATGTTTTAACTTTCAGAGATCTAGGTCTTGCCTATACAGTGCCAGTGAGGGATTCTTACGATTCTAACAGTAAACAGCCATTATTTGTTTAGTCTATACATCAATAACCGGGTGTTTTTGTAACAGGAAACAATGTGTGTTTTCCAACAGTCAGTAAATTATTTCTTATAAGTCACTGAGGTAAATTTAATACTTCACTTAAAGACACTAATTAAATGATGAGGACTTGGATCAAAGAGGATGTTTCCTCTTAATTGTATAATTATGATACCGAAACATGTATGAGCAACCAACACACAGCGTCACCACCATAATACAGAGCAAGGACCTTCGTTCTCATTCTGATGCCACTTGTGTAAAAAGTTTGAAAACGGAAGAGTTTAAAATTGTATCCGAATTGGAAATGTATGTGTCAAGTGCATTCTCAGCGATTCTTTCACATCTACAGCATAGAAACTCCAATAATATATGTTTGAAACCGTAACAAGGGAATATAACAGTTTCCCTGTAAATGACAAATATTCATCAGTTTACGATGTAGAGAGTTGGTACTATGCCGATACTGATCTGACACTTTTTTATCAAGTTATGATAAGAGATATGTACTCCCTGTGAAGTCCAAAGAACATAAGAGACAGAATAAAATTCGCCAAACAGCTTTTCTTAAAGATTGATATCTACGAAGTAGTTTCGGAGACCACATATGTGGGAATAGCGACTCCCCTTTGTGTCCATTTCGCTGTTTTTACAATGAAAGGATCACAGCTCTCATTTTTCTGAAGCAAATTTACCTCAAATTTTTAAGTACATAATTCTATTTCAAGCCTTCAAATTTTATCCAGGAAGTTGCATTTTTTTAAACAGCTGGGACTTCTTATCCATACAAAAATCGAGAAAACCAAATGAGGTTTTTTTTCATGTTTTGATAACCGTGCATTCTGGTACGACGCTGGTTAAGTGACCAACCTGATGCACAGTCACGTTACATAATACGTTTATTATTATAATCCTCTACATGTTTCGAGCAACTCTGTGCTCATCATCAGGAGTTCAAAGTGTATAAATACAGCATCTGGTATAGTACTCTCTGTAAGTGACCGTCCGGTGTACACACCAGATGGTCACTTACAGAGAGTACTATACCAAATGCTGTATTAACACAATTTGACCTCCTGATGATGACCACAGAGTTGCTCGAAACATGTAGATGATTATAATAATAAACTTATTATATAACGTAATTGTGCATCAAGTTGGTCATTTAACCAGAGTCAAATGAGGTTGTTAAAACAACGGATGGGGAGCATCAGCTAGGCCTACTAAGATATCTCATTATTTTAATGCACTCATGTTAGCAGAATTTCATTTTCTTTATTAACAAAAGCAATTTTCATTTGACGACAGACTCGTAATACACAGTCGTCGTCAGAATTTGAGATATTTTCCCCCGTTCTCTTGACTGAGTAAGCAATATTTCACTTTGTTTTAATGTCCACAGAACAAAAAGAAAGAACCACCTGGAATGTGGCGAGCGGATGGCAGAGCGATCCTTCAAGGGTGAAACTTTTCTCAATTCTTTCGCTTCTTTTCTCTTTCTTCCCACAAGTAAGTTCAAACGCAGCATCAAATAACCTGTTGGTCAACATTCCATAATTTCGTGTGCGCTTGGACTTCTAAAGAATATCCCCCCCCCCCTCCATTATGATTATCCTTCTAATTCTACACCATAGATTTTGCACTAACTCCGTTTTATTAAACTCTACATGCCTTTATTTCAGTTGTATTGAGTGTAACTGTGTGTTTCGAACTAACCCTTTTTTCTAATCCTTTTTCCCCCTTTTCCTTCTCCCCTGTACAGCCACCCTGCTCCTCGCGGTTTTACCTTACCTAGTATTCTCGTTGAGCACTTTGTCTCTAAATTCCTCTTTTTAAATTTATGCACAGGATAAATCAATCTTCTCTTCTAAAGGGCCATTCCCCTTATTATCGAACTCGAGAAGACAAAGAAAAAATTTATCAAATGAAGCTGCAAGCTAAAAAATAATAACTCTTGCCATTAAGGAAACTCAAAAGAGTGTCTGAGCATTTGTCTGTTCGTCCATCTGATTGTTTGTTTTTCTCTCTGTCTGCCTGTTTTTCTGTCTGTCTACAATTCAGATTTGTTCCCAAAACATTGTATTGTTTTTACATGTTCTTTCTATTGTATATCTTAAAACTCTGAGCCTTTTACACAATAAATGTACTGAAACGATAAATTCCTCTTGTGATTTTACTAGTAGCTAACTGGAAGAATGAATAAATGAGCAGGCATACAGTAGAGGGAACTAAATATGTCTCAGTGACTTCCATAATTTCTTCATTCACAATTTGAAAACAGTACATATCGTATGCGTAACAATAAGGGCATGTCCCTCCTCACGTTTCATATCAGGAAATAAGCTACTAATCTTGATGGTATTTACTATAGCACGCTGCAAAGAAAGCAGGATAAATAAACATTTTAAACGGCCCAAATATTTTTATGTTAAGCTCCAATCGAAATTTACAGATTTGTTCCAAACAACTTATCGTGAAGGAATATTTTGTACCTGGTACACTCGTACATACAGACTGCATTAAGAATGACATTCTGTAACATGCCTTTTGTGTTTATAAGTGTATATTTAGCAAAATGAAAGGAAAAATAACTCTGCGTAAATGACCAACTTGATGCACAATTACGTTATATAAAAAGTTTATTATTATAATCCTCTACATGTTTCGACAAACACTGTGCTCATCATCAGGAGGTCGAATTGTATTAATACAGCATCTGGTAAGTATTCTCTGTAAGTGACCGTCCGGTGTGCACACCGAACAGTCACTTACAGAGAGTACTATACCAGATGCTGTATTCACACAATTCGACCTCCTGATGATGAGCACAGTGTTTGTCGAAACATGTAGTTGATTATAATAATAAATGTCTTATATAACGTAATTGTGCATCAAGTTGGTCATTTACCTAGAGTTGTACCAGGATGCACGGTAAACAAAACATAAAATTAATGACAAATAAGTTCTGTCATGCGATGTAGTTGACGTCAGGCTAAAAATAGGCTTATGCGATCAAGGCCCTCAAGAAAACACAGTCTATGGCGTCATAAAAGTAAAGTATATTCCTACACTACAGGACAACTCCTTTCCAATACTTTTAATTTAACCTTTTGGCGCCGGAATTATTTTTTTAATTTTAGCACACCCTGTAAATAAAATGTGAATAATACAGCAACCAAATACGTCAGAATTATGAAACAAACTGCATTTTGAAGAGAAAAAAAGGAGAGTATATACCATATTTAAAATATTCAGTACCTATATTTGTTGAATAAATATATAAAATGCAACTTTAGAGGTTAGCGTTGCGGTACGACCACTATAGTTGACATTAGGCGTCAAAAGGTTAAGTAACCCTGTAGCTGTACAACTCTATATTCATTGTCAGTACTCCTCTTCCTGTTAGCCGTTATTTCGAGTCAGCTGTCCTACGGATTGTATTGTATTCAGATCGCCATTTAAATACACTCTGGAAAGCAAAGACAAATTTTAATGAAATTCTTTGTCGTTTCCTCATTCACGTCACACACATTCTGGACGATACCTTCAAATACGCCAAGACCTCTTCCTTTCATATCTATCTAAATCATTCGACTCTTTCACCATCAACCTTCCAACTGATTTTGTAAAATCAGAGCTATTCACAGCGTCATGAAATAAAGAAAAGAAGATAGGCAAAATATATGTAACATATAGAATAGCCGTTCTAAATTTAATTAACATACGGGGTTATAAACTGTGTGGTAGGTCCTTACTTGTTCGTTTTTAACATTCTACAAACAGCGGTGCTAGGTCGCTCATATTTCATTGAACAAGATTCGATTTATCAGTTCAGACACTAGGCCGCTACGTCTACATGATGAAGCGATTCCAGCTATCAGTGTCGGCCTGAATATCTTCTGTCAAATATTGGAAACAGATTCGCCATCGCATCGTTACAATGGGGCACATGTTTGAGCGTGGCTGAAGTGTGCGCCTTCTGGCATCTGAAATTTCATGAGAAAATCACAAACTGCAGCGTGAATAATAAGGCGTAAATAATCAAGAATGAAGAAGAAAAAGAGAAACAGAAACTAATACGAGGAAAATAAAAGAAAATAAAGGAAGACAGAAAGCGGAGGAAACTGCGTACAATATACAAGTTCGGGTACTTTAAACCTTTCAGAACTTCTCTGAACGAAAAACATTTAAATTTGAATGAAACAAAAGCAGTGGTAACGAGTTACATTTCAACTAACTCAGAGAGCACAAGTATTCGTAAGCAGCTAACAGACCCTCAGACAATAAAGGAATTCCCCGCATTTTATGCAAACTCGCAGGGTCATAATCTGTTTACAAGGGTCCGCCACTTGTCCCTATCCTCAGCACAATATTCCAGTTGACGCCCTCCCATCTTATTCCTTTAATATCCACAATAATACATTCCTCTAATGTAAGTCTACATCTCCCAATGGGATCTTTGCTTCAGGCTTCCCAACCATAATAGCGTAATAACATTTTTATGTTTATTGGACCGTGCATCATTGTGATAGTTGAAGAATAAGAGACCAACTTGATGTCACTTGTTATTTTGTTTTATTTCACTTCTTATAAGCTCAACATGTTTCGGACATTAATACATCCATCATCTGTAGCTTGCGACTGTTCTGTTGAATAACCACATTGGTCGTACGTTCCTGTTTCGATGTGTGTTGAAGTTTCGGTGTGGTTGGGTTTGAGTGGTTTCCGTGTTGCAGGCTTCAGCCAGCTACACGGATACCACCCCATCCCAGCCACACCGAAACTCGAACACAAATCGAAACAAGAACACACGACCAATGTAGTAATACAATAGAAAAGTCGCAGGTTCCTGATGATGGATGCATTAATGTCCGAAACATGTTGAGCATAGAAGAAGTGAAATAAAACTTAAAATCTAGTGACATCAAGTTGGTCTCTTATTCTTCAACTATCACAATGATGCACGGTCCAATATACATAAGGTCTGAAATATTAGTTGAAGAATAAGAGACCAACTTGATGTCACTAGTTATTAAGTTTTATTTCACTTCTTCTATGCTCAACATGTTTCGGACATTAATACATCCATCATCGGGATCCTGCGACGTTTTTATTGTATCACCACATTGGTCGTGTGTTCTGTAAAGATGGAAGTTTTTAGCATTAGTGTAAATTATAGTATATAGAGGTGAATGCTTGGTGTGATGTGATTAGTCGCTTTGTCGCAGTTGGTATGCTTGTTTCTGTTGGTGTTGTCTGTTCTGTTATTTTCTCCTTATGGATTATGTGTTCTCATGTGTCTAGTGTGTTTTATTGGTTGATTGGCGATATAAATAGAACTTAATAACTAGTGACATCAAGTTGATCTCTTATTCTTCAACTATCACAATGATGCACGGTCCAATATATATAAGACACACATTTAAAATTTAATATTTTATATTTGTACATTGGTTGTGAGGTCCTTGTAACATATTCTTCGTAAAACGCCGCTCTGAAGATGGCCACAAATTGTGGCCGAAACGTGTAGGAGGTTTTAGATGTATAAAATAAATTCGTATACCGTATATGCACTTGTTAGATTTATTCTTATATTTCAATTTCAGTACATGGTCATAAAATATTTAATACTAACGAAAACCGACATCTGACGAAGCAATTAACTGGCAATTCCGTTACAAAGACAATGAGACAAGAGAAAATGACTTAGACAGGCAGTAGATGAAATTACTAACGTCTGATTGTGACGTCACTTCTGGAGCCACGGGAACTCTACAATACCGACTGATGTATAACAAACAATACGATCTACTAATTCGGAAGTTACAGTCATGATTAAACCAAAGGCTAAAAATATAGTTCACATGCAGCGCTCATGTAGTTTTTACATTTTTCGTACTCGAAAGAAGTGGGGGTTTGTCTTCACGTCATGAGGTTCCGATCGTCCTATCCTCCTACATAATAAATAAATGTTCACCAGGGGCCCTTTTCCAGGAAGGAGATGGCAGATGTCTCTTCCTGATCTTGGTGACAAGACTACAAAATTAATTCGACGAACTTCGACGCCACCTCGACACTTCACGGTGTAATCCTTATCCCTTGAAACAATCTTATTTTTACTACTTACAGAACAGAAATAAAATATAGGACGTACTAAAAGTGCAGGAGCAGGAATGCATTTTAACTGTACTAGCTTGCGCGACTACCGTTCAACCTGTAGCTACAAGAATTGTCTATAACATACAAATTTACAAAAAAAGAACAGCAGTAGGTAATAATATTGACAGTCTATAATGCTGAGTTATGAGGACGTAATCATTTTGTGTTAAGTAACGTGGTGATAAACAGGTGGTAATCAATTCATTATTTCTGCAGAAATGTTTAGTGATCTAAACAAACCAACCGCTTACAATTAGGGCACATTATATGAGCCTTGCCAATAGGAAGAAACTTTCGGCATTTCTCCGCATGCTCGCTTCCTTCCTCCACAGGTAGTGAGAGGTAGTTTTACTTGTTGCACGAGAGAAATCTCCCCACCGCGGGCAAAGACACAAAACAGATATAGTGTCAGTACAGTTGTCCCAACCTTGTAAGGTAACGCCCACTATGGTGTTCACTAGCACTCGCTACCCAAAACACGCCAAAGTGAATGGACAGGTAAGGAAGGAGGGAGCCAACATTGATCATTTCTTTAGCGACAGGAAGAAAATAAAGTAGAGGAAGCATGAGGAAGGTTTCATCGGCGAAACAAAACGAGGGGAAGTCTGTCTTCAAGAAACTAGCCGACTTGCAACATCTAAGCAGATCGTGTGATAGTGAAAGAAGTAGAGTGGTCAGTGGTGTAGGCATGTGTGGAACTGAAGCTCTACATATCAGTGACTTGTAGTTGGGATACATTCGATTTGAGGTGCAACGGATATTTGTAGTTGCAAGTGTTAACAGGTGGCACTGTGATTACGACACGACTGCAATCCGTTCTAACATGGGCCCACATAAGGTATGTAGAGAACGTGTAGGTTTACGGTTGGTGGAGTTAATGAATACTTAACCAAACACATACCTTCGACTGTCAACATTTTAGGCCTACTTAAAATCAAGCAAAAACAAATACAGTACGTGTATATTATAAATGCGCATTCCAATTCTGTTTAAACGAAATCAATAAATTTTGAGGTGCGTCACCCCCGTTGTGTCGGTTCAATAACAAAGAATTATTGTGTAATACAAAATAATTCTTTGTTATTTTTCGGATTTTTATCAAGAATATTAGGTGATGGTTCCCAGTTCTTTCACTGAACAGTGTTAACTAGTTTGTTCAAAGTTTTGGAGAAATGTGTTTCTTCCATTTAAGGGGTGATTAAATTTGGTTAATATTGATGCAACGGTTTTTTATGGCTCGACAGCCCCAGTAGGCCTAGGCCTTCTCCTTTTCTAGGCTTCGAGAACACACTCATTGAGACGCATTACATTCGGCAGGACTCCTTTGGGCGAGTGATCAGCCCGGCGCAGACACCTCCACCCAACAACATACTACACTCACAAGAGACAGACATACATGCGCCGGCGGGATTCGAAACCACAATCCCACCCAGGGGACAGCCGCAGACCTAAGATTTAAAAACACGCGGACACCGGGATCGGAATTTTGATGCATCTACCTGAATAACATTTGTCACGATGCACGCTTTAAAGACACAAGCTCAGCATCTCAGTGCACATATTTTCCAAATGCACTCTATCCAATTCTTCTTCCCTCAGCGATTTTTAAAACACGTATCCTTTGGTAAAAATTTAACCAGCAACGGATAAACAGCTTTGTACAATCCCAATTTTGAGGGACGAATCCTGATCCACAGTTCGCCTCTAGCGAAAAAGGCACACAAAACTGCATTACACCGCTCCGCTAGACCTGAGATCCGGCTCCGGATTCGTCAGTCCAATTTTTTCATTACGGAAAATCTCAAAACCAACACGACCTCTGTACAGAAACGTAAATTTGAGGTTCTCATTGCGGTAGCTGTAAATATTACAGCCTTCTTGAATGTGACAGTGTTGGGTCTCGTACTTCGAAGAAATATATTACTGTAATCGTCAAGGCAGAAGAGGAATACACTCTTATATCCCGGAGGGCATTAACATCGTATATTATTTATTTTAATTATATCTTTTGTTACATAGTTATTACATCGAAAACTAATTAAAAGACAAATTTTAGGTCACACGTATGTCTGTACGTAAGTCCAGAATGTTCACAATATTTGGTATGACAGCTGTTACTGAAGAATTTCATTAACTTTACTATTTACTGTGTATAAAACAAATATACAGAACTAGACGAAATCAGCTGAATATTGCGGACGCCGGAGATATGTTTGCAGTTGAATAAAAACTCGGCACCTCTTTTGCTAAGCTATGTGCGTCCCATTTTACTTTCACTATATTTCGAATGACAATACTAGGTCAAGGTCGAAACAATACTAGCAGTAAATGGCAACATCTCGTTGAGAGCAATTCTATTAACGCCTTGACATCTCCACATTTATCGCCTTCTCCTTCACACCTATATTCTCTCTATTCTTCTCCAACACAGACTTCACAGCACGCAACAAATCGGGGAATTGTTACGCAACCAATTTTATGTGTTTTTGCACAAATCCACTACATGAAAACATATAGGGGGGGGGGGAGTTCGTATCCATCCGACTGTAGCTACGCGTTGGAAAATCGCTTGGCATGCCTTAATGAAATTTTGTATCTGTCATTTTGATATTATTTAACTTAGCGTCCGTACAGGTGATGTTTTATAGAGTTCCGAAAATTATAAACAGACCAAAAAACACAAATATGATAAGCATCTGTCAACACAATCATTAACACATCCCCGACACTTCTCGACCACCGAGGTGGTCTATTTCAGAAGGAACACTTTCACCAACGTGTAGGCCTACTGCATAGTTAACATAAAGTAAAAGGTAAAAAAGGTAAATCAGTCCCATTACAGGTCCGAGGTGCCCAGAGGTTTCCAGCAAGTTAAGGTTCCCAGATTATGTGACAATGGCCCAGAATGGTGGTAAGGTTGTCAGCCTTACGCACCGGCCGCTTTTTATACCCAGGAAATGCCCCTGATATTCATTTCTATTACAGGCTGCGTCGACCCCAGGGCCATAATGCGATCGGAAGGATTATGTCAATGAAAAATTCCAATAACACAATTTGGAATCGAACCAGCGACCTTCCGATTTGTAGCGCAGCACCTTAACCACTGTGCTACCGCGGTCCCCTGCTAACGTAAAGCACTTGGTATAAAATACAAATAAAATTATTTATTTCAGTTTAGTGACGCTACATTGAATTCTTTTACGTTAATAATTTTGTTTTATAATCCTATATCACAACCACAGGTTGGATCAGCTAACAAAACCAACAATATCATTGTCGGTTTATGTATTGCACTAATTATTTCTAGTTCTAATTATCGAATCCTCTCCATATCCCACTTTAATGAAACAATCTATTTATTTAATATGATGTATACGTACAGATGTTTAATAAACTCCACATCCCACTTTCATTCAAATTTATATTTTATGGTTATTTGCAGATCTAATTATTAAACAATCCCAGCATCCACCGAGTACTTAATTTCTCCCATTCCCATTTGTTCTATTTATGTACCACAAGAAATATTACGAGTTTCCTGGAATTTTACAATCAACCATCAGCATCATTTTATGCTTTGCTAAAAATTATTGGGCTGATTTTACACTTTTATGAGCAGGAATAATAAGGAAAATCAAGGTAAGACCAAATCATTAATAATATACAGGCGTTCGAGGGGCCTAGAAAGACAAGGAAATGTTTCTGCTTATCCACTAGTAACTCGAAATCCATGACCCCAATATCAGCCATTTTTCTCATGTAATATATGGAAAATTGACACCTAAAAACAACGACAGTAAGAGCCAATCAGAAGAGTCCATTTACTCTTTTTTTTTGTTCTGTACATGCTACTTCATCTCAATTATAACAGACGGAAATGACCGTGACAGATGGGTCACTGTGGGCTATAGCGTCTTGTTCCAGATTATACTCACGTCCTCATCTACATGTTCAGAGCACAACCATCTGAGTTCCGCACACGTCTCAGGTCAGTGTAGCACACAGCTTGTGTGAACAGATTTAAGAGAGTCCTCACAGAGTAGCTAGAAGCAAGGAAAGGTAAACTGTAGTTAGCTTACAGGATGAATGTTTCATTTAATCCTCTTAGACCAAAGTATATATTTCTTCTGATACTGTAAATCCATGTCAGGTATAATTTCGTTTACACAGACGTTTAATTTTCTCGCATTTTCGGGGGAGCAGGATCATGCTTCAGAAGCTTATAGAACTACAGTCAAAAGTGCCATAGGCAGGGGCGGATCCAGGTTTCGTAGGACACGAAGTTTATACAATTTTGAGGCCTCCTATAAGATAAAGTATACAAAATTACGGAATAAAAAATTAGGTAGGAAAGGGAATATTTATTTAGAATCCAAACAGAAATCACGGAAAATTACAGATCTGAAACAAGTTTCCAAATGCTACAAACATCAAAAAATGGAGAACAATAACAACATAATTTTATCAATTGACTGCCAGACATAACTCCATAATATTTATTTCCCTACTTTTTTGGGCTACATACTCTCCGATCGCCCCGTCATATGACAAAGATTTTGTAAAATAAATTTCTATACAAAGACTAGAAAGATAATTCAGATTTTCCTCTAGTCTGGTTGATCTAAATTTGTTTCTTTATCATTAATAGTTCAGAAAAGTTTCTTTCATGTTGACAACTCGTTATTGGTAATGTCATGCAAATGTTTAGGATTGTTGTGAAATATGCGCAAACTTCTACGATGTTTCTTTCGTACATGATCTAGTAAGATATCAGGGCATTTCTAGGACATTGCTAGGGCACATTCCAGGGCCTTGGAACGGAAATGTGCAAAAGAGGGGGCCTGAAACTTAAGCAACATTAGCTTCATGGTAAATCCGTCTCTGACCACAGGTTTCACGTAACTCGAAGCTCCACAGCCATTTTATAACATTCTGAAAGTGCTCACCGTATTCCCAGATCAGCTTCCTCACTGATCTATTAGAAATTCAGTGCTTTTCTGAATGGGATAAAAGTTTTCGTAACTATATTAACACAACCAGCGTGAACCATAAGCAAGTATGTCCTATTACAGCTCAACATAAACTTAAAAAGAAGTAATTATGTTAAAAATTTGACGTTCAGTGAAAAATTCTTATAATCAAACCAACTAGAGGCACTAGTTTCACAAATTTATTTCTGGAATAAAAGTCTATATGTTTCGGACAGTTCTTTTGTCTATCATCAGGAGTTTTTCACTGTACACACAGCAATGGTATATGTCATACAGGTTTGCTGACAGCTTGCGACCAAGCTGTCAGCAAACCTGTATGCAATATACCATTGCTGTGTGTACAGTGAAAAACTCCTAATGCTAGACAGAGGAACTGTCCGAAACATGTAGAGTTTTATTCCAAAAATAAATTTGTGAAATTAGTGCATCTAGTTGGTTTTATAATAATAAAGTAAGTTATTATGTTACATTTTGAGTGTAGGTACTTCCGAGATAACGGGAAATAACATTAGATGGAAGTAGCGCTGTTCGCTCTGTAAACACAGTGGACTCTTGCGTTCCAGCAAGATAGTAATTCATCTTTTATGTTGTTAGAAGTCGATAATTCCTTCAGTAACAGCATTTACCATAAATGACTTTTGACCTATCCCCAACATCATGTTTCCCTAATAAACTCTGCTATATTTCACTTATACACACGCATGTATGAGGCACTCTGTAAGGTAGATTCGAAGTGCTTTGAATTTCGATTGAGGTGAAAGGACAAACTCTGCAGTTCAACTCTTTATATCCCCCGAAAGTGCAGTTACCTAATATTGAATAATCTATTCAATATAGGGAATGGCCGGCATGGCTCCGTCCGTATACACTGACTAGGCTAAGGGATCCACAACAGAAGTATGAAGGTTTAATTCAGTTTAGGGCTGGAAATTTTTCTCCTCCGTACAGAGACTGGATCTGCGGCCCACCCAGTTTCCTGCTCAATAGGCAGCGAGCGCTTCACCCCGGGAGTTAAGCTGCCGATGTATGAAGCTAACCACTCCTCTCCATACAGCTCCAAGATGAAGACTAAAAGCAACTACGCCTTCACTGCGTACATAGGGCCGGCTTTATCTTTTATTTAATAGAGTGACGTCCGGTTTAAAGTCAAGGAAGATGAAATAGGTGGGCCTCTAGAATGCATAATGAATAAAAATACATTTCACGACCACTTGGAAGACCCACGGTTAGGTAATATTAAAATTAAGCTTTGATGAATAGTGTGTGAGGATGCAAAACGAATTCACAGACCCATGAATTAGATCAGGTCCAGGGACGGACTGTACTGCAAGAGGCAAAAAAACTTCGGTTCTCGCTGGCCTCTCGTCCGTTTTAGAGTACCTGCAGCTGTAATCGGATAGAAAGCTCCAGCTGAACTGCGGACGACCTCTTGACATAATTTCCAAGGACCGGCCGAAACTCAACTAAGTTCCTCCCGAACACTAACCGGCAGTAATACAGTAACCCATCAGTCGTTTAAGGCATGTCGCAGAATAAACAGATAATACACGCTTGAGATAATTCACAATTTTGACAATGTCCTTCATCCCATGATCAAAATACAGCTTAAAACATAACGTCTCAGTGGCAAAGTCGATCCATTTTCTCGGAGAACTACAAAGACGCCTAAGTTCCATTTTAATTTGTATATTAAACACGAGACAATATGCATAGCCCAAACAGTAAATGATTCCAATTGCGACATGTCATAATCAAATCCTGGATAAACGATACATGATACATTTAAACTGATCACAGACAATCCATTACTTAACTCAGTGTCTCTACGCAGGAACTTACTGCCTTGTTACACTCATGTCCAATTGCGCTAATGCCGGGACATACCGTCTTCTATTAAAATTTCTCTCTTAACGAAAGCAATTCTTCAGGTCACACGTGCCTCTCTGAATACAACAATCTAACGGAAATACTTCGGATTAAATATTATGTTGTTTAACAACGCTGCGACATCTGAATTGGTTTTATGAAGCTAAGGAGGAAGAATAATTACAAACGTGTATCGTACACCTAGGGCGCAAGCTCACAATGGACAAATTTAGGGAACAATTTAGAGTCCGAAGTTGTTTGAAGTAATAAGGCTAAACTTACAGTTGCTTTGTTTAGATGAATATTGTCCTTAATAGCATACAGGCATGCGTAAACACAATGGCCTAAAAAACAATACAGCCGCAAGGAGAATTAATTTTTTTTTTAGTTGCAACCCTCCCACTCTGAGTAGCATTTCTGGATTTTGTGTCTAGACCCCCAAGTAAGGTCACTTCAGTGGATACCATCGAATAATGCTGGGTGGATTTTTGTTTTTCATTTGTGAGATCCCGGGTTCACATACTGACTAAACAACAGGCTACTTTAACTGCGCTTTGTTGTACTTTTCTCGGTTGCTCCAGACAAATGTCTTACACTATGCCACACCGCCCTCCTCCTACTCCTATGCCATTTCCAATTTATTATCCACTAATAGTTCTATCATTTGACGCCATATAATTAAAAAGGGTCGTTACATGAGCTCGGAATGAATAAGAAGATCAAGAAAATAGATCTATGAAATTGAACTCGGAGTGTTGCCGCTGCAACATTCAACTGATTCCGTGTAAATTACTGGCTACATCGCAGCATGGAGTGAGATGGAGGATGATACTGAATAACAAATGGGAAAACGTTCCTTAACGGGGCGCTTTGACTTATGTGAAGGCATAGTGGTTTACCTTTGTAGAGTCTAATTAAGTGTTAGAGTGGGTGCATAAATAACGACACCAAATTTAATTCCATTAACCTCGGAACCACAGCAATATCTCACCACTTCATTTGAAATGATGCAACCTAATGCAACCCAAGATCACAGTTGAAGTGTATCTGGTTTAAGGGTTTGGATTAAGTACCACAAATGGGTTTTCAGAAATTCTGGAAAGCATATGTCTACCTATAAAGAGGTATATCGAACACAGAAGAGAGAAAAACACTTATAATAAAACCAACTAGATGCACTAATTTCTCAAATTTATTTTTAGAATAAAACTCTACATGTTTCGGACAGTTACTCTGTCCATCATCAGGAGTTTTTCACTGTATACACAGCAATGGTATATTGCATACAGGTTTGCTGACAGCTTGCGAGCAGGATCAGAGTAGAGTAGAGTAGAGACGGAACGTCCTGATCCTGCTCGCAAGCTGTCAGTAAACCTGTACGCAATATACCATTGCTGTGTATACAGTGAAAAACTCCTGATGATGGACAGAGTAACTGTCCGAAACACGTAGAGTTTTATTCCAAAAATAAATTTGAGAAATTAGCGCATCTAGTTGGTTTTATTATAAGAATTTATCACGATGCACGGTCACCTGAACGTCAAAAACAGAAAAAAATTTAAGGTCACTTACAATTTCTCTGAGCGACAAAGAAGTTTCTCGATACTTCATTTCACAGTTCATGTACCTGCTACAACTTTCCGATGGTCAGTACGTACTCAAAAGTTATTAACAAGCAAAAAAACCACACGTTTGAAGACATGTGTCACTATTTGTTTTATGTACAGTGTTGCATACATTTCAAAGCAAAGCACCAAACTATGTGATATTAATATTCAATGCACGTCGCGTTTATCATGACAAATTACTGTGCTAAAAATGTCTAATTTATGCAGAAAAGGGCACATTACCTTGAACGCAAGAAAAGTATTCTAATTTAAACAGAACACACTAGGCTTGTAAGCACAAAAAAAACATTATAAAGTTTTAATTATTAGACATTACTTAATTTACTGTCATAATTATAATAATTACGCGGTCTCACTACCAATTCGGCTAATAAACAACACTTCTTCAGAGAGTAATCCATGTTCCATTTCCACCAAATTCAGTGGCGAGATCAACAAATATTCACTTGAAACTCGGTATTTTTATTCCATTTCTTGATTTGCACTCCCTTAAAGACACGACGTACATAAAGAACAGTAAACATTAATCAACTCTTCATGTTGTAGGTTTCTGCCTTCTTTACTACCTTATTTTTGACTTCGTGTCTTCCTCCGCGTGTCATTCTATTGCACGTGAATACACTTTTATTAATTTCATCATAAGTCAACAATACACTGGTATTACAATGCAACCAGTACGTTTTTCATCCACTCAACAATCGCCAGGTGGATGGCAGACTCACCAGAATATCTCATTAAAAGATCAGAATAAGTGAACTTACATTTAAATTTTGCTGTGACCCGACAAAGAGTTTCTAGTGTATCAAAAAGAGTAGTCTCTGCTTAAAATGAGTTCCACTGCACAGCTTCCTACCTAATATTCTGAAACACCGTGTGTGCTGCACGGGGTGTGTAAACCGTAGTTTTTAAACCACTGTCTCACATAAATGTAGCGAGCAATATTACCTATTTTCTTTTCCTGCTTGTCCTAGAAGACTCCATAGACAACAACGTTCTGTGGGCAGCACATGAGCAAGTGACATATAAAATAAATCCATTTATCCTACACAACGACTGGAGACGCAAGTATTTTCCCTCAGATTTCTGGCAGTATATTAATATTTACAGGGAAACTCTTAGTAGAATTCATAGTCACATACGGCATGGTCTGCCTTACATATATTTCAAATTTAATACAACTGATTTTCTTAAAAACTATACGCAGTATAAAAATTTTTCACATTACTTAAATATTTACGTACCTCAGTAAAGCCCCTCCAACATTTAACTAAACGGAAATTATGAATAAGCACTACATAACGGGGATGACTTCCCTAAAAATTATACATAATTTCCATTTATTTAATTATACTAACACAACGAGGATGACCCACCTCAAAATTATAGATGCTAGTCGAGGCCGATAACATTTGTTTGAAAATCGCATCGATATCCTAAATAATTAAAAATAAATAAATAAACTGTTTCAATACCTAGTGTCTGTAAAGTGATTCGCTTTGCAACAGGAGATTTTAGTCAGCACATAATGTGTTGTTTATACAGACAGGCACATGAAATAGAAATACGAGTTGGAAGGAAAATGAGGCTAAAGTACCGATATTAATGGCCAGTAACAGGGAGGAATTCGGAAGCCTAAATCTAAACATAAGCAAAATCAGTCTTGCTAAAGTGGCTACAGCCGCTGACCAATTCAGCTGCTGTCGGCTATATGCATTTCGCAGTAATATACCGACCCACCATGGTAGGACGTTCGGCTGCAGCACTGCGAAACGGCGTGAGGGCACCAAACAAATATTGCTCCACATGTGTAGTTCGCGGACAAAAGCTTGCAAACAATCACCTCACAATAAAAATTGTAAATCCCAGTAGGAGAATACGACAACCTAGACTATTCACCTAGCTTGTTGGTCGGTTCTCACTAGAAGCGTACTGACCCCTCATTTTGCACAAAAGACGTCGAATTTCTTGGTTAACTGAATGGATATAATTTTCTTAAAAGGCCAATGGTCCATGAGTTTGGTTATCTTGATACCTACACCACTTGATAACAGAAACTAACATAAACCATACCATATATTGTCAGAGTACAACTAACAAGATGCGACTTTTCTCAATTTATCCATTTCTGTAAGACGCTCTACATGTTCCAGACGGGTTTTCCGTCGATCATCAGATCAAAACTGCACATACAAGGTCAGGTATTTGTCAGACCATTACCGCTACCTGCTGCTAGCCTGGACGGAATGGCTAGCAGCAGGTAGCGGTAAGCGGTAATGGTCTGACAAATGATTGAAGCTGTATGTACAGTTTTGAGCTCCCGATGATGGACGGAAAAACCGTCTGAAACATGTAGAGCGTCTTACTGAAATAAATAAATTGGGAAAACTCGCATCTTGTTGGTTGTACTCTGAGAATATATTAGCGAGGCACGGAACTACGAATGATAAACAAAGCAAAACAGTAAAGAACCGGTTGTGACTCCATAGGACTGCACCGAAAAGGAACCAGGAATGGTAAACTTATGACAGTAGTAGTTTCTTTGAGACTTGCAAGTAATAGTATGCTTAATGAATGCGTGTTTCAGGTCCCAGCTCTCGTCACCGCTCTGGTTACACTCTGTCTGGCAACACCTCCACCAGGCTATGTGAAGAAGCCTGACAATGACAAGGTAAGCTGAGATCAGAAGCTGCGGTATTCTGTTGCCCTGCCTCCCGTCGAACACAAAGACCAGCTTACTGGTTCTATTACAGTTTAGCGCCATCCTGTGGTATTGTGCAGGCTACAAAAGCAATTTACTCCTCTTACTATACTAGATAATGCAGTCCTATTGGTTCATGTCAGCCAATAGACATACACACATATTACTATTGGTAGTTTTTGTAATGACCATGTAACTGCATGATCGCATGGTAAATTCAAACAGTCAAATATCTTGTACATAAGAACACAAGAGCGGTAGAGCCGAAACGGTACACACAGCTAGTTTACTGAATTCGGTTTATACTCATCTTCAGAATAATCCTCTATTTTTGTGCTAATGCAAACTTGCACCATTGTTAACTCAATAAATTTTTTTACTGGTTTTTCACTTTCGATCAGTCATAAATGAAGCAACCTTCAATGGCTCATTTTATAATAGTAGGACGACATACGATTGTATCAAACGCACTACCCATTCTTTCAACAAACTGTCATAAGAGGATGATAAATATTTCCGCTTGTACATTTTTGATAAAAACTCCTGACCGGCTGCACGTGATCAACATGTGTCCGGAGACGCTGTCTGCTGGTATATGACGAACTGCAGTCTGGCACACATATATCGACGTTTCGAAAGATTCTCTTACCGCCACCTTCACCATTACGTCGGTACACTTACACCACGCTACATGACGTCATATCTCAGACAACAACATTCACAGGCACCATCGAGAGGTCTTCAGATCTCACAAATCCAAGCGGTCTCACTTTTAAAACAGTTCTAACCCTTAACATGTGGCCGGTGCGTAAGGCTGACAGCCTTACCACCATCCTGTGCCGTTGTTATGAAATTTGGGAACCTTCATTTCCTGGAACACTCTGGGCTACTCCAGGCTTGTAACGGGACTGCTTTACCTTTACTTTACCCTTTTCATATAGTGTTTACTGACCTACAGAAGAAGAAAACGTGTCAACGGATTTAATGTTTGCCACCCCGATATATGAATATACAATGATGTAACAGTCAAACACAAAAAAAAAACTTTATTATGTTTATTATTGTATTAGGACAACATGCTTCGATTCTTATAGAATCATCTTCAGGCCCTTCTAAGAATACAGAACCTTATTTAGCAGTGTTTAAAATGCGCTGTGGGATCCCAAACACTTACATTCTTGATATAACTATGTATAAAATGCATGTGTCGATATGTTCTTATTATACAATCAGGACACTTATTGTCACTTATTGTACAATCAGAATTAATAAGTGTCCTGATTGTATAATAAGAACATAATGACACATGCATTTTATACATAGTTATATCAAGAATGTAAGTGTTTGGGATCCCACAGTGCATTTTAAACATTACTAAGTAAGGTTCTGTATTCTTAGAAGGGTCTAAAGATGATTCTATAAGAATCGAAACATGTTGCCCTAATACAATAATAAACATAATAAAGTTTTTTGTGTTTGACTGTTACATCATTGTATATGCATACAAGTGTCAACGGATGTTTATTGACGGCAAACATGATCTAAACCAAAGTACAACTCACAGAAACAATCAAACAGTCACAAAAACGGTGTCTTAACTCTAAAGAGAACAACAGTCTTTAAAACGATATATCTTGTGGGAAACTATTATATAGATACTATTCCAACAACACAAAACATACACATAATAAAATACATTAACAAAATCTCATTAGCTAGATATTTGAATAAAGATTAACCAACTAGATGACACTTGCTTTATTATATACTGCTCAACATGTTTCAGACTTTAATACGTCCATCTTCAGGAGCTAGCGAATACTTGTTGTGTTGCGTAGGCTGTAATGATAGAGGTTTTGTGTGTTAATTTATTTATCTAGTGGTAAGTGCTATACCTATACTATGTGTCGTGTGTGGCTATGAGTGAGTGTGTTTCTGCAAGCGTGTGGTGTCCTGTATTTCTTGAACATGTTTGTGTGTGGTATGTTTTGGTGTTTTATGCATCTGCATTGATGACTATATGCATGAGCTGTACATACCTGACTTGAGGCGTGCTGGTGTTATGTAGCGGGATTGTGTGTTGGTGATATGGTATCCGAGTGCAGGCTGAACCACTACTGACCTGTTATTTGTGGACCGTGAGGGTTTAACCTCACGGTCCACAAATAACAGATCAGTAGTGGTTCAGCCTGCACTCGGATACCATATCACCAACAGACAATCCCGCTACATAACACCAGCACGCCTCAAGTCAGATACGTACAGCTCATTCATATAATCATCAATACAGATGCAAAAAACACCAAAACATACCACACACAAACATGTTCAAGAACTACAGAACACCACACGCTTGCAGAAACACATTCACTCAGAGCCACACATGACACATAATATAGGTATAGCACTTACCACTAGATAAATAAATTAACACACAAAACTTCTATCATTACAGCTTACACAACGCAACAAGTAGTCGCAAGCTCCTGAAGATGGACGTATTAACGTCTGAAACATGTTGAGCTGTAGATAATAAAGCAAGTGTCATCTAGTTGGTCAACCTTTATTCAAATATCAAGATGATGCATGGTCCAATACGCATAAGACTCATTAGCTAGACTTTGAAAACGGAACTGCCGATCAGAAAATGAACAATATAGTTACAAAAGAATTTGACGCTACTTCGAATATATATATATATAAATCCTTTTGCTTTATCCGATTAATTCAGTCACTTCAGAATTGCTACCATGAATATTGCCATCAGCGACATATGTTAGGAAGGAGGGAACTGAGTGAAGTCAGTAACCTCAAACACGCTCAGCTGGCAAGTAATGAGTTTGCGATAAAACGCTGCGTTTCGAACAGGCCGCAGTCTTTTAACGGATCACAATACAGACTGCTCCAGAAAAATCTATTTGCAATTATTCCGATGGGGTCTTCGATCCTCCATTTAACAATCACTAGCCCATGGCGGTGCCTTATATTTCGTGCTTTGTTATTCTAAAAGAGTAACAGGCCTAATCACGTACGTAAATAAGCAGCTGAAATAAGATAGTGCGAACGTTAGAACAATTCATTACATTAATAACATTTATGGCACTGAGCTAAGTATAAGCATCATCTATTAAAAATATTCATTCTCTTGTGCTTATTCTGTGTTTATGCCGGCCTAAATTTAATGACGTAATAAGGGTAGAAATGTGAGAAGAACACTCTCATTACAGCTGGACGTTATTTGGGGAAGTAACACAAAACACAGACGTGAAATTCATGACATGGACCGAGTAAAATTATACATGAGAATGGACATACAGAGGAATGTCTGCAGTACGGTCATTCTAGAGGTTTATAAGGCTGCAAACGTCACATTTCTGACAAACGAATTCAGTTGCATGAATTCATAATACGTTTATTACATTATACATCAGTACGCACACCACAGAATCACGCCTATACAAGTTTCATGTATGTGTTATAATGTGCATGTTATATGTGTTTATATTTGAAAACTGGAGTCAACTGGGATGTTCCGCCGTGTCGACTGGTATATATAGTTACTTTTCGAAGAATCGAACTGCCCTAATATTCTGGGTCAAGCAGCACAAGAGGCTTGTGAAGACATGATCCCTCAGAAGTCAGTAAATATTTATCGATTGACACGGCGTCATAACCCAGACGGCTTCAGAGTTTATCAAAACTACTGTAAGACCTTCAAATCTCGCTGTTTTTACTTATCGAGCTTCTAACGCGCCTTTTGGTACTTAAATTATATAACGACGAACGGTAGCATGGCTGGTGAATGAGGAATCGGAAAATATACAAAAGAAATAGTCGTGGCCTACTACGAAGTACCATCTCCGCACTCGCTTAGAGCACTGGTTGCCAACCTCAAGTGGCTACCCAAATGAGGGTCGCGGGGGGTCTAACGAAGGGTCGCGAGTGGATTTTATGGATAACTCAACAATTAAGAAAAAAAATTATATCTAAATCCAAACAGAATGATTGAGAATATATATTTATTTGTTTTAAACTTACTGGAGAAATGTAATTTTAAATATCTAATGAAAACACTATTATTGAACGGTACAACGTAGTTGTATTGAAAGCCAAAGTACTTCTAATTTACATTCCACGTTGCAGTAATATATATATATATATATATGCGCAGCCTACGTTTATGCGTGCATGTGTACTTGTCTCAACATCACATGACTGCTATGGGTAGTTCCCCCACAATCTGTTATACTCTTCAAACTCAGTTTAAACAAAGCAGTGACGACGGACGTGGTCTCTGTCTTTTGATAATTGGCAGATAATGGTGTTCACTGCAACATAAGTTTACAGTATACGCTTGTATAAACCCTCCAGTAAAATCGGATCTCCGCGACAGACGCAGCGTGAAATTACAACACCTGTACTGTAGCACAAACCTGCTGACAACTCGAGGAACAAGTGAAAGCAGAGAAAGGCAAAATTTAAAATGTCCATAAAGAGACACAAGAGAAAATACGAAAGTTAAAATAATGAAAATGAAAACACGAGGAATGTAAAGAAACGCCGAAGTTATTTGTTCAGTCAGTCATTGTGAGCCGGTGAACTGGATATATATATATATATGACTCAAAGATATGTCCAAGTGAGTACTTTAGTGAACACGGTGATGAACACCAGGGTTCTATAAATTGCGGGAAATGTCTTGGCTAGCCTACGAGCTATTCACTCTCCAATAACCCTGTTCCACGAAGTTATACCGTTAGCCTGCAGCATTCAATTTCTCAAAATCAGGCTTGTCACGACAGTCCCGATGGCAGGTATCATTACTAGTACCAGATGTCTCGTGGTGGTGGTGGTAGTGGTGGTAGTAGTAGTAGTAATGGTCTTAAGTTTTCTCGTGGAGATATTAAAATTGCAACATATGGAGAAACAAATAACTACTTTGAAATAGGTAATTCATCAGAAGACACCCAAAAATTACCCCCATTTTATGGAACCCCAAAGTACATAGAGAGTTGAGAAGTGTTCATTGCTAGAACCTAAATTGAAATTAGATCGTTTCAAAAAATCTATCACTGTGTCTGAGGCCACGTGTAATATTTCGTAGCACGATGGGTACTCTGCGATGAGATGCCGTTAGACCATCTCCAGGTAAAACAGAGGACAGCACCTCGACGACTGTCCTCCGTACCTGAAGGTCTCGTCATCAATCCGCATTCTGAGCATGCGCCATGCCGTGGTAAAGACTGGTAAATATATGAGGATAAAACGAGTGGCAGTATAGTGTCACACGTTCTTGATCTCGGCACTAAGTCTTGGTGAGTGGCCATCTGTAGCCATAGCGGGCAGTCACAGCCATAAGAAGAAACACTGCACCCGTCGGACAGGAAGCTACGAAGACAAAAGTCCGGTTATGATGCCTTCGAAAAGAACAAAATCTTTGCTCCACCTGGAGATTTAACCCTGATATCCTGCCTTCAAAACCGCACCTTATTCCCCGTGCTGATTTACTGCGGATTATTATCACTAAAATCCCCTAATTCCTCAGTTACAATAATTGGGATGAAACGATCCAGAATTTTGTAGAACAATCGGCAATATTTTTACATTCCACAAATATTTGCTTCTTGAGAGACTATTTTAAATATATAATGATATTCTGTCACTCTCTCTTCATACAACGAAAACAGAGGCAGCATTAGAAGTTTCCACTCTTCCCGCAGATACCAACGTACACTCAAACTTTAACACCTGTTCAATTACCACTACCTCGCCCATATTTATTATTTTACCTGATTCCTTTTTTACTTCTAAAAATTTTATGGAAGAATGTGCATAATGTGTATTTAAGAATAACAGAATGAATGCATTTGGAACAAAGAGAAGAGAATTCATAGATAACACAAGGAACTCGTAACAAGTTATTCCAAAGGCGTATAAGGAGGACGTCACTCACAGACGTAGGGTAAGACCAGAATATAGTATCAAAATACATCCTCAAGGAATATGTGTAGAAAATGCGACTGAATTAATCTAAAAACTTATTTCTTCTTTGCTTGATCGATTATTCGACCAACAGCTTCGAGGACTCGGATGCATGAGGTTACCCATTTTATTCTCGTTTCCTCGTCCTTTGTCCTGCAAGAAAATTAGTACTTTAATGTGGTTTCATTTTTTCTAT
>Ga0123354_10001555_pt1 | contig 28149 bp, 15 predicted proteins | sample TergutLab28metaG_2_FD_97872 | JGI IMG/M metagenome (GOLD analysis project Ga0123354, IMG submission 97872) | Labiotermes labralis P4 segment gut microbial communities from Petit-Saut dam, French Guiana - Lab288 P4 | ecosystem: Host-associated > Arthropoda: Insects > Digestive system > Gut ... | reverse complement strand
TGTATTCATCTATCTTGTCTAGTATGCCTGTAATCCGTAGTTCGCGGCGTATGTAGTCATTTGTTTTGTGGTCATAAAGGGTGTAGCCTGCCAGAGGTCTCAGTAACTTCATTTCTGCCGCTTGAATTCGTCTTTTTAAGGCTGTTAGATTCCAATTTTCTGACCCATATAAAAATGTAGGTAAAACTAGAGTTTTGTATATTTTCGAAATAGTTTCCGTTCTCACTTTTTTAAAAATAGTTCTCTTAATAGTACCTATTAATTGGAAAAATGTTGCTAATTTAAATTCTACATCACTGGAAAATTGGTAAGATATACTGCAACCTAGATAAGTAAATTGGCTAATTTTTTCTAGTGTTTCATCAATTATATTAATTTTTGCTCTTAGGTGATCTGTTCCAACGAAACCAAATACTTTCGTCTTTTTTATAGCAATTTCCAGATTATATTCTTTAGATATGTTATATAATAAATAGACTGCCTTTTGTAAGTTGCCTTCTGTGTCAGAAATAATAAACTGGTCATCTGCAAATAACACTGTGGCAGTCTGTAACCATATCACCTCTCTCATCCTTTAATATATTAGTTCTAGGGTGGTAACCTTTCTGTAAGTCATTGATGCCCCTATACAAGTCTCTGATATTTTTTATCTTGCTCTTAGTTTTGAGTTCATCAATTTTAGCTAGCAAATATTCCTTCCTTTTTGTGCCTGATAGGTCTACTAGCATCACGTCTTACATCGTTTAGTTTATCTACATTGCTTTGAGTTGGATCTTGTAACCACCGCATTCTTCAACAAACCATGGGTTATGCAGCTTCCATACGGGTCTAAACTCTCTCAAGCAGAGGTTTTGATATTCTCCTTAATGGTTTTTCAAGTCCTATTTATGTCCTCGCTATCGCTTATGTTCTCCAAAGCTGCAAATCTGTTTCAGATCATAATCTGGTACTATTTCTTGACCTCCAGCTCCCTTAACTTCCTGAGTTTAAATCTTTCCACGTCAAAATTCTGTGCTCTTGTTTACTTACTGACAATCTTTCCCTAACTTTTGCAAACACCAGATAATGATCAGTATCACACTCAGCTCCCTTGAAATATTGTACATCGAATACACTCGAAATCCCATTCAGGCGTATTTACGAATGTTTCGTTGCGGGAACATCATGTTCTTAAAGACTAGATTCTTTGAAATGGCAAGGTTTACTATTCTAACACCATCTTCTTTAATATCCTGATGTAGACCCTCATTTCCAATTGTCAGTTTAAAAATACCCTCTCTACACAATTATGCATTAAAATCTCCTACCAGGATTTTCATATGGTACTTAGGAAAATGAACGGAAACCTGCTCTAATTCCTTGCAAATTCTGTCTTCTGAATCATCACTTTTCTCCTCACTGAGTGCAAGCACATTCAGAACAGAAACATTACACTAGCGACCTTTCAGAACTATACGTCATCCTACCACTAACCTACTCTACTCTTTTAACTGCTGGTGCTATTCTGTGGTGTACAAAATATCCTGTCCCAATTAATGATTTTCTTTTCCTTCTCCATAAGAAAAAAATATAATCCCCTGCTCTTACAGTGCCCCCTTTGTCCCACGAAACCTCCTGTACACCCACTAAACCTAATTTACACCGTGCTAATTCCCTGGCTACTGTCGTCACACTGCCCTGAACAGGCTCCTTACTTTACAAAGTACCAAATCTCATGTCCCTTTCCATCGCTTTGGTCGTACCAAAGGATCAGTCCAGGCCCGAGGAAAATGTATCCACTCCGTAAAAAGATCAGTTTTTACAGTGAGGAGTTGTTAGCACCTTGCCCAACTCCCAAGCTGGAGTACCACCCTTGTCGGCTGTCCGCGACTTCTTCTTCAATATATTCGCAGCAACCCTCCATATTGGAGGCCGTTCTTCCATCCGTAACCTGATGATGCGCCATGCCGGGGTGACAGGGACCCACTAAATATGGCGCTACGGTGGTAGGAATTATAACATTATCACTCCAAAAAAGGGAAAATTAAGTTTAAAATTAATATATTAATTTTAAACTTATTATTCCTTTTTTGGAATAATAATGTTATAATTCGTGACACTGTAAAGAAAGGTCTCTCTCCCTTTATATTCTTGTCGTGTATCCGACATTTACTTGAAGATGGCTGATTGGACAGCAGAAACATGTTGTAATGTACAATAAAAGACTAAAATACTAGATCTGTATGGTTGTGTTTGGTCAGACAGTTTATATTTTATTGGGAAATACACAACGGACGATGTCACAAAATAGAAGTTAACTGCTGCCATCTAAAGTGATGCCGTAAATTACTGAGATTTTCGCTTCGTTTCCATGGAAACTAAGGCACACCGACAAACATTCCGACATCCCTACAACTCTGCCTCCCCCCCCCTACCACCCCAAGAACAATAGTACATGTTTCAGCTATCTCCAGAGTGGCCTGCGAGTCGCCGCATCTCTGCTTAAATCAGAATACCCATGCTACGTGCCGCGAGATGTCGGCGTGTGTACAACTGACTGACATTGACAGCATATCGTGGCACATGGCGTGCCCAAACAGACACACACGGTAATGAAACAGAAGTATCGCAACTTTTCGGACATCCTGTAGATACCTTGAATGAAATTAAACGAATGTTCGCGCAATCACTTACTATGCCTGAATCGTGCAAGGATTTTCCTGTGTGATCGCAAGATTAAATTCCTAACACGATATACTCGGTTCAGCAAACCTGATGGCAATTATTTTATTTCTCCAACATCAAGACAAATATAGTTCTATAATTATCTGTTATATTTGACAACTGCCACGGAACACACAACACGATTATCTTTAATCCCATATTTACATTTGGACACGTATTCTATTGACACTGCTCAAGAAATGTACCATTTTCCCCCTGAGGATGGGCCCTTGTGAGCTGAAACAAGCAGGAGTGTAACAGTGTTAATAAAGTGGTATTAACATATATTACTGCATCCGTCGGATTTTTACGTAAAATGTTAAGTTCCAGTTTCATTTACTGGAAAAATCTGTGCTATTATACATGAGAATATTCATACTCTGAATCCCAACTTATATACAAATACCCATTGAACAGTTTTCCCATCTGTGCTTATATTACAACCTACGGCCGAAGACTGATTATTTGCCTATTCTTTAACTTCCAGCTATGAGTGGCTCTTGATGGCAATTTCAGTACGCCATAATTACGGTTTACTACCTTCGTTACATGGTGGGAGAAAGATATCTCTACACATATAGTTACGAATTGTACACCCTTCTCCAATGTGTCGCTTTTCGTATTAACTCTGTGGAGAGTTACAGAATCGGAATTCACGGTCAGGAATTGGAAGGTCGTCCATCCCTAAAGACCACTATAAAACCAAGTCCAACTGTAGTTCACTGGACCAATGTGGAATATCAAAATAAATACGCAGAACTAAGTTGTGTTTGAGTTTCTACAAGCAATTTAGTTTTACCGACATAACCTTCTTATCGCGTGCATCTTTCTCCTCCTAGATACTTAATAAGATTTATTGAATCGTGGGTTATTTATTGACGCTCTTTCAACTGCCAGGGTCGAATGAGACGGGATGACACGGCTGCGAGTCAGTAAATCCAGCTTAAATATTGTTCCATTCTACAAAACAGTTTAGCTCAACGAATTTGACGTTCTGGTGACCGTGCATCGTGATAAATTCTTATAACAAAACCAACTAGATGCACTAATTTCTCAAATTTATTTTTGGAATAAAACTCCACACGTTTCGGACAGTTCCTATGCATGATCAGGACGGAACTCAGTTCCGTCCTGATCGGAAGCTGTCAGCAAACTTGCTTGACATATAACACTACTGTGTGTACAGTGAAAAACTCCTGATCATGGACAGAGGAACGTCTGAAACACATACAGTTTTATTCCAGAAATAAATTTGAGAAATTAGTGAATCCTACTTACTTACTCCCTGGTGCAGAGTCCTTCTTGAGAAGCTAACTGGTTTGCAGCTAGTCAAGAAATTCCCCGCATTTCACGGAACCCGAAAGTTCATTACCGCACTCACAAGCCTCCGACACCCGTCCCTATCCTGAGTCAGCCCAATCCAGTCCATATACCCACATCCCACATCCTGGAGATCCATCCTAATATTATCCACCCATCTACGACTAGGTCTCCCCAGTGGTCTCTTTCCCTCCGGTTTCCCCACCAAGACCCTATACATCCCCCTCTCCTCACCCACACGCGCCACATTAGTTGGTTTTATTATAAGAATAGCACAACGAAGTTTACGTGTGCTTTAGTATCCATTATATGCATCATTTCAAGACCCTACAGTAAGTGGCGATGCCACCTAATGGCACATGTAACTCTATCATACTAACTCTATCAAGTCGATAAAACTTTCATAGTAAATTTTGTAAAATCCGTACACTTGTTAACAATTTAAATATGGGACACGAACTCATGTGTCCATACAGCATGGTCATGTCAAAAGCCGACTTTCTTCCTTGGGGAAGGTACACAGGTTAATAGTTATAAATAGCTTTATCTTTTGGACTTATGTATGAAGATCTTGCTTAATTTAATTTTGGCTTTCAGTCAACACACAACACACAATGTCAATTATGCTTTAATGCGACATGTTTCGAGTCGGAGGAGTCATCATCAGGCTACTCTGAAACCATACTGAGGTGTACAAAGTGACTGTGCACATTTGGGATCCCAAAGGACTTAAAATAATGTGTATGTACAGTTAAAAATTTACACAGTTTAAAATGTGCACAGTTACTTTGTACACCTCAATATGGTTTTAGAGTAGTATGATGATGACTCCTCCGAGTCGAAACATGTCGCATTAAAGCATAATTTACATTATATGTAGCGTGTTGGCTGAAAGCCAAAATTAAATTGAGTAAGCAAGAAAATACAACGGGGTGACCACGTTCAAAGTATGAAGACCTACTGAATTTAGCATGCATATCTGCTGTTCAGTTCCAAAGCAAAGAATCAAAGAACCTGTGAAGGGACACACATAAATCACAATTTCATACAGCCGATACATGTTCCAGCAGTAGATCACATATCAAACAACACACATATATGTGTGAATAATAAAACTACATATACAGGGTGCAGCAGAACAGTTTTTATAAACTTTCGGGGGTTACGAGTGGGCAAGAGGGGAGGGTAGTTTGAGATATGGAACATGTGGTAACAAACGTCTCCTTCATACAGATATGTGCAAGCAGATGAGGATCTGGTATCTAGAATTCTAGCAGCATGTGAAACTATTCTGAAGAGGTCAGGGATCTTTGAGAGGGTGCGCCAGAACACGATTCGCCGCTGCAATGCCTGCAGTGAAGTCCTGCCCGCCAATTCGAACAGTTCTAGTGAAATGAAACAAATAACATTAAAACAATACACACAACGTAAATCAATAAACATTTATGAAAACAAAATAAAGTTAAAAAAACAGACCACCGATCTCAGAAGTCAGAGCTCGCAATTTTCCTACCTGCCCAGCCGCTGTATCGATGCCGACGCCGATTACGATATGAAGCAGACTTTTTCGACCACACGTTCCCTGTCTCAGTTGTTTCCCCTTGACACCACAAAACCACTAATATTTTGTAAACACTGCTCAGTTGCACCCCATATAAGAAATTCGCTCCGTACCCACACTTTCTGAAGAATTTCTACGCACTGACTTCCAGGTTTCGGGTGTGATTCGAATAATAGCTCCCAGTCTTTCATTTCACTTCATTTCATCCCTTGATTTAAGTTTTATTTCTTATTAAAACCAGTAGCTACTGGTCGTATACATTGTATTACTGACAAGGAAAGCAGCTATATTTCAGCTGAAGAACGGATTCTTCTGCTTGTTTTACATACTGTCGAGATCTGGCAAAGAAAACGTCCAAGGAGTTTCTTTGAAGCTGTAACAGGCCTATGGTTAAGAAAGTATATAAAAATAATCACAAACAAATATTTTTGTGGTATCGGGGCAAATGAAGAAGCAGTTTACTAATAGGTAATGTAAAGGGTTGCTGATAAGTCCTTAGTGCGACCAGGAAGGAAACAAACTAATGTTTCTGTCAGAATGGCGAGAATTTCCTTCGGCGCCTTGCCTTGCAAGAAAAAAAATTGATGACAGCTCGCGTCTCGATGTTGTTGAAATTGCGCGCCCCCTGACGTGCTTCCGAGCTTGTTTCCTTCCTGGTCGGGTTAGGGACTTATCAGCACCCCGGTACTTTCAGAAAGGACCAAGTACTGTAACATTTTAAAAACGACGTTGTAATTGTCACTCGTGTCACAAATAAATTGTATTGAAATCTTTGGCACACTTGCTAGAGCATAACAGTTCGCATTTCCTACTCTCAAATCATGTAATATGTTTCAAAAGTTTAAAGGGATGTATATGAAACACTATTTGTAAATTAACTTACATTTTAAGGCTGCACGTCCCTCTGTGACTCAAATTAATAATTACTTAACAACAGCCGACACAACTAGGTGTATAAGCGTTTTATTAAATGTTCCACTTAGCACTTGTAGGCCTGCGCTTAATTTTGTCAACTGTTATTACGTAACTATTAGTTAACTTCGCTTCTTTGCCACCAATGAAATCCGGTTCAGTTCGCCAGTCAGCAACAAAAGTGAAGGATGCGATGCTAACCTAAACCAACATCAAAATTCCTACTATGAAAGTTCCCTTATTTAGGAATCATGGGCATCCTAGACCGGTTCTTAAAACCACATTATCAATTACACTTAACCTTTCAGTTCTTAGAGCTTGGTTCTCAACTTACGAATTTCAAATTTCTTAAATAAGACCAATTGCTTATGATGGATAAAACTTGAAATCACTTTACAAAAAGTACATTTTTTTAAACTTTTTACTTTTCAATGTCTTGACCTTCGACAAAGTGGAGAGCTATGTGATAACGTATCACGTTCGTTAGCTCTTTAAGGCATGGTGGTTGTAATATAGCCACCTAATGTAATATTAATTAATTCAGCATTTTTCCAGCTCTACGTATTCATGTGTCGCTTAAAACGTCTGGAAAGAACAGCCATTATTTCACAAAACACCACAAACCAGTCGATTTTTTATGATTCAGGTCTTCTGGGATAGGACGCTACATCGATATAATAGTGGAAAATGGTTTGATCTATGAGGCATGAACTGAATATTCACGTTATCAGGTGACCTCCATGCCCCAAAGAAATCTCTCCGATAGTAGTTACGTGAAATGTATGACTTACCCTGACGATAATATTAAATGTCGGCATGTTGAAACTGTAGAGTGCTAAATTATTGAATAATACACAGCGCAATACAGGCTGAATGGAGATCTTTTTAGACAAACGCCACATGAAGTGTTGAAAATTTATGGTTATACTGTGAAACAAAATAAGAGTCCTTTAAAAGTTTAAACCCTAAATATTACCTTTGTATTCCTACTTCCATGCTAAATACTTAAACATTCTACGTTCTTTACATATAATTTATTTCTGTGTTTTGTATAGATGTTAGCACAAACAACAACTACTTCCTCATGCAACGATGACTGGTTTTTCTAACCGCGACGAATCGTTTACTACACGGTACGAACTGAATATTTAAATATAATTCAGGTTAACTTTCCTCTTTATATATTTATTGTATGAAACTGTGCTACGTAAATGGGCGTGGTTTCAGCAAAAATCTATACCATGACACAGAAAATGGAATTGCAAATCACGCCAGCCGCAACATGCATATTCTACAAAAGAGAGCCCCCATCTAAATTACGCATTATTTAATCCCCCCAAACTTTCACATATATGTTAGATATTTAGTATAAATGTTAAATCAGAAGATTTCATCATTACGTAATTCGTCCAAAGCCAATGACTTCCAAGGTGTTCGCCTTACAATCGTACACCATGATGTGACAATCAAATAATAAACCGGCAAGAGTATTATATGCGTATATGACCAGTATTGTTTAGCACACCTTTAAAATACAGTGTTCATCTGAGTCAGTTAAATTAGAAGGGCTCTTATGTGAATTGTTAGCATTTAACAAACTCTCAGTTCAGTGATAAGTGACATAGTTAAGATATGTTAGTAGTTGATATTAGATCTAATAATTCTCAAGGCGCGGAAACTAACAAGTGATCTTTTTTTTTCACAACGTTTCCTAGATTGCCAACAGTTAAAACCACGTGTATATACCAACTTGGAATATTCGATTTCGTTCACCCCTGACGGTAGGTACGTAGTGTGATTACAACGTGATATTATGTATATTATTTTTTTTAGTCTGACCTCTTCTACCTACTCATTGTAGGTGTAGAGGTTATCGTAGCGCCTGATCACACGCAGTGACACACACTCACACACACACACACACAAACTTGGTAGGGCTCCTATGGACGAGGGATCGGCCCGTCGCAGTGCCCTGTACCTGACAACATGCACCAGAGACAAACATCCATGACACCGACGGCCTTAAAGGGCTATATTTGATGGAAATACCCTGTAAATAATATTGCTTAACCTTCTTCGTAACACATATTAAATAGGAGTAAAACTGAAACGCGTGTAATATAAGCTTATTGCATTCATGACCAATTTGACAGTACCCTCACCGCAATAAAATCTGCGAAATTGTTCACAATGTAACGTTAATACGGAATAAGCACGTGACGTTTATCGGTGCTGTGCCTAATACTGACTAAAAACGTGAAGTATATCGGCGCTGTGCCTAATTAATTAAGTACCTGGCCACGAATAACCTACGTGAGATTGGCTATAGCTTGTCTTTCTTAGCCTGCCACACTACATGAAGATGCGTGATTAGCTGCACGATCCGACCACTTCAGCTTTTCACATTTTACAGGAAGTTGGGTAGCCTCAGACCCGGTCTGGACTCAGTGTCAAAGAAATAAACATCCGCCTCCACTGGGAATTGAACCCTGATTCTCCAGTCATCCAAGCCGCAGCGTAGCCATTGCACGGGATTATGACATAACCTAAACTGTTTTGAATTTGCTGTGGAAATTTTAACAAACCCCCATATATTATAAAACGGCCCCAAAAATTGTTACGGCAAGCCGATACAATAAAATAAAATAAACACGATTTAAGCGCACGGTCTAGTACATGCGCTTGTCGATTTGGCGCCCAAAACAGACCCGCGTAAAAGTTCACCCCAACGCCGAAAAGCGGCGAAAAAATACATCTTCTTTAACCTCCGTTATTTAGTGCATCCGATCACAAACCAACAAATAACATTTAAATTTGGTTACTGTACATAAAATCTAGCAAAATATAAAAAGCTGTCTGTCAGTTGTTTGTGACTCAGACATTTCTTTCTAGGGCAATGCTGAATGATGAACTTGGACAGTCGAATGGGAACCTTAGCAGAACGTGCGACACATAATAATTACAGCACAAATACCTGTCACGCTGAGCAGCGACATAATGATCAGATGTCTTGTAGTTTCAGCAATGAAGTAACTGCAGAAATCACCGGCGAATTAATCCTTTGTAAGGCAGTCTTCTTCTTCTTCCGGCTTCTTCGAGTTTTCTTATATTATTATGAAACAACACCGATAACTAACTACTGCGGAAATCACATATTCGCAGATCGGTACTGCTGTTTTGGATGGTAAAAATACAGGCGGCGATGAGGAAACAGTCCTGCTCCTTGTTCAGTGGGTGACGACACACGGATACAAACACGACGTCGTGTATACCGTAATGCCACCAGGACACGACTTGAAGCAGACGACACACTACTAATCACTACTAGCACACACACGTAACACCGACTGCGAGCCGCCATGTTGCGATGAGCGGCAACCGATGGCGACTGGAACACCAGTGACGTCATTGCCATGGTAACATCCCCCCTCCACCCTACTCGCCAACACTCACTCTCTATCCTTCGTCTTTTACCTACCACCCCCCGGCCCGCTCACTAATTTTAGCAGTAGCTTCTCCCCAAACCCCCCTGCTAGTAGGCTAGTAGCTCAGCAGCTCCGCACGCACCTTGCTGCCCCTGGAACATACAACCAGCCACACACTGCATGCACCACCACAACCCAAATTGTCGTCATTGCAATACAGCACCAATCATAGCGTTCAGGGACACCAAAACTGCTTGCCTTTGACGACCATCCACTTGCTGCAATTGTGACCCTATCATGCACCTTCTTCCCCTACCCCTACTATTGATTGCTGCTACGCCACGAGAGAAAGAGACAGAAATAGATGATACGTTCCAACGCACTTTTCTCGGCATGTATGTCTCCCCGATCAATAAATACCGTGCGCCTAGTACGTAGTCGCCCCACTGTACAGAGTCGACCACATCCCGATCTTAATGCCATCTAGTGACTGACGTTTCAAGTTCTAAGGTTGTCTTGGCAGGCGTCTCGACGATAATTGGACGTCATGTCCCGGTACACGCTCCAAACAAAACACAATCCCCGCTGGACTGAGCAGACTAGTTTCGTAAACGACGCTCGCAAACGCGAGTCGTATGCTTAGGAAAACTGCCCATTAAGAGAATACTTTGTTCTTCTGTTCTGGAAAAGAATATCAGCAGTTGATACAATATGGACACCAGATTATTTTCACTTGCAAAGGTTATGGATTATGGTCAGGTTATTTTGAAAAAGACACAAAAATCTTATTGCAAATGTTGTGAACATATTTAAATTCTGGAATTTTATTAACTCCCATATTGTCATGAAATTCACAAGTACAAGAAACTTAGTATTTTTCGAAACCAACGCGTTATGGTGCAATGTGTTCTACAGTGTGCAAATAAAACGATGCACAAGTGTGTGTCTATTCCACTGCCTGTACAAGTAATTCATCTCCAAATTTACTAGATGAATATGGGCAAAAATTTGTAATGGGAGTCTGCCAGCAAACACAGCTGACATAATTTCAGTTTCCTTTGTACGAGTTATTAGGCCTACAAATCGAATTTACTTGGAATTCAGGTCAACCTTTGTCCATTATGTCCAAACCGGTTCATTTCAAAAAGAAATGATTCCATGAAACGATTACGTTAAGATCGATCAAGTTTGTCCGAAACGTTTTTCTTTCTTTCTTTCTTTCTTTACTAGCTTATTCTCTTATTCTGACCTCTTTCTGCCAACTCTTTGTAAGTGTAGAGAGTTACTGTTCCACCTGATCGCAGTCAATGAGACACACACACATTCGGTAGGCCTCCTCTGTACGAGGGATCGGCCCGTCGCAGAGACCTCTACCTGACGACAGACAGCACAAACGTTTTTCGATTTGACAAATATCTAGCGAAATCAGAGAAAAATTCACTCTATGTTTAGTAAATATAAGGTGTTACAAAAAACAATTTGAATCTGAGAGGAGGAAGGTAATACGAAAGTGGAGAAGAGAAGCTTCAAAAATCTGTATTTTTATTACGTAATATTTAAGGCTTCAAATCAACGATTATAACATGAGCAAAGTATGTAGCCAGTTTTGGATGTGATAAAAATTTCACACAGAATTTAAGAACAAATAAACATCAGTCTGACCAATGTAACTCTTTTTATTAATTAAACGATTTTTGTACAATAGGGTGATAAATATTTCCGGTCATGACAGAGCTCTCTGGGTTCTTTGTATTTTGGTAGTGTTATGGCATGAAGTAGGTCTAAATTTCTGCTGGTGTCTGAGTTCTCTTAATTTGGTAAAATATCACACTTGTTTAATCTTTATATCCCAGAATATATGAATTTTAAAAGTTGTTTCCTTAAATAGCTTTACCTGCATGCATACCGGATGTCGACTGGTACATTTACTAGTCGACTTCCAGCATGTTTGTGTGGCGATTTAATCAATTGAAACTTTAAACTATACAACTCCTCTATCATTCTGCTTTACAAACGTGCAATCTCCTTCTCAGAAATGTCAAATTATAAGGCATAAATATCGTCTTCGGAGATATAAGTTTGTTCAGCCTACGAGAAATTGCCGGTGTTTCGCAGGAACATACTGACTCCTTCTTCAGCGTACTTGAGATGATGACGCAGCATGTTTATTCGAAACACAGATAAATTTCTAACAGAATTCATGGAGTCATATCCGACATGACAGAAAATGTTATTCATTTTACAGACATTCCTGATATTTATATTTGTCCGTTCCTTGCATCTTTGTACATTAGCGTCTCCCATTTATTATACCTAATTAGTGTACATTCTGAATTTCATTTACTGTTTGTTCTAATTAAGAATGTGCATTTAGTTGGTACAATAAATGTTATGCGCTATTCCTAATTGGGTAAGTCAAATCCACATCACTGTGCCCATTTGCTTACATAAAATTAGTATATACAAGGGTGCTGATAAGTCCTTAGCTCAACCAGGAAGGAAACAAGCTAATGTTTCTGTCAGAATGGCGTGAATTTCCTTCGGCGCCTTTCCTTGCAGAAAATTAAACTTGATGAAAGCTCGCGTCTCGATTTTGTTGAAATCACGTGCGTCCCTGACGTGCTTCCGAAGTTGTTTCCTTCTTGGTAGGGCTAAGGACTTATCAGCACCCCGCGGGTAAGTTGGCTAAGTAGCCCAACTTTACCAAAAATTTTCAGTTTATATTATTATACTCTATGTCCGTAAGAATATGTTATCACGCTCGGGCAGGCTTTACTCTAAATGAGCAGGAAACGTAGCACTTATGGGGGAGAAGAGGGGTGATCATAGAGTTTTGGTGGAAAAACCTGAGATAAAAATACCACTTTGAAGACTCAGGTGTACATGGGAGGATAATTTTAAAATTTATCTTCAAAAAGTGGGATGGTGATCAGGGACTGGATTTATCTGGCTCAAAAAAGGAATAGGTGGCGAGATTCTGTGAGTGTGGTAATGAAATTTTGGGTTCCAAAAATTGCGAGGAATTTCTTGCCTAGCTAAGAACCGTTTAACTTCTCAAGAAGGACTCTGTTCCGTGGAGTCAGTTAGTCGGTCGTTCGGTCGGTCGGTTGGTTGGTTAGTCTGTCAGTCAGTCAGTCAGTTAGTTGGTTAGTTAGTTAGTTGGTTGGTTGGTTGGTTAGTTAGTTCGTTAGTTAGTTAGTTAGTTAGTTAGTTAGATGATTTGTTGGTTGGTTGGTTAGTTAGTTAGTTAGTTTGTTTGTTTGTTTGTTAGATAGTTAGGAGTCTTTACACGACAGTTTCGGGTGGGTAAAATTTTCCTAACTGTCGAGACTCCTACGATCACACTTAGACACACCACACTCAGTAAGACTCCTCTGGACCTGTGATCAGCAGAGACCTCTACCAGACAACACACAATACTCACAAGACACAGACATCCATGCCCCACGCGGGATTCGAATCCGCAATCCCAGCAAGAAAACAGCCGCAGACGAACGCCTTAGACCACGAGGCAACTGGCATCAAGTGCTACAATACACTTGGCTATTTACGGAATAAGAATTTGAAGTACTTTATTCAACCTATAAATTTTCCAGTGTAGAAGTGTTATTTGCCTGTAAGGTCTATTTTTACCTGCTCATTGATTACATTATTTCTTAAGTTTTTAAATTACCAGGTTTAATTCTGTATATTCCTCCTTCTTCATCCACTATTAAGACTTGAATAGTTTGAAGAGGATCTTAATTGCTATGATGATAATGTTTCTACGTCACCCTCCTGAGTTTCAGCTTTGGGTTTGGATCTGTCTCCGAAACACTATTACATTCTTTTTCATATTATGTATTATCATTGTGCAGTACGTTTTTGAATGGCTAATGTGGCGGTACCTATAAAGTCATACTAAGTAAGCTAAATTTTCTAACATGTCATTGCAGGTGGCGGCATCTGGATGCTTTTTTCCTAATTGATACTATTAAAACAAACCTATTTACTCTGTGTGATGTCAGGACTCCTCCGCGAAGCAGTGAGACCCACACTTTTATGAGTACTGCGCAACTTGTGGTACCAGAAAAGCGCAGATCTAAAAATTATTTACTCCTTCACTCTTTACGGATACGTTGAGGGAAATCAGCGACACCATTCACATTTTCAACAAAGATTTTATTTTAGTTATTACCATATTTCGCTATTTTAACGAACCGGCACGTAATTTATAACGCGTCTCAGATCTACGCTCTTTAGGTTTTACTGCGTACACTTACACCATGTAGCCTACTCTTAAGATTGGAACCTGCTGTTAATTTTTACTGTACTTTATGTACTGCCAAACACTGCGTTAGTTTTGCGTTCAGCTGAACTGTTTATAGTTGTCACACTCTTCAACAACTTAGTTTAATTAAATTATTATGGTTGTGTAAGAAATGGTACCGAACTTCAAAAAATTTTGAACGCTGAAAAGTTATGATCGTGCGTAAAAATTTTGTGTAAAAATTGTCTTGTGCTTTGAGAAGGAACAGCGGCAATATCATGAATCTTATACGTCATATATGCGAAATATCGAAATGGATGTTTTGTATGCAGGCATATTCAGCACATGACTGTTTCATTTATAAATTGCAATATGCTCGGATGAAGATGTTTATCACAAAATAACAGTTGCAGGATTACCTGTTTGAAGTTTTTTTTCAGTTTAGTTCAACGACAATTACTCTGATTTGATACTGACTTTTTGTTTATTCGAATCAGTAATGACCATGGAAGAGTGAACAATGAGAAGGCAATGTCAAGATAAATGCTAAGTTAAAATTTCTAACCCCAAAGCGGTGTCAGTGCAGAATTGTGCTTGTTGTCACAAACACAACAATGCTACTATTGCGAGAAACAAACTCGTACAAGAGCTACAATATTTGATTCATGCCTCTCGTGTAACGGAAGATACATATTTTTAAAAATTAGACGCGGTCAGTGTACTCACGTATTCACAGAACTGTTCAGAAATTTAAAACTCTTCTGTGCTTGTGTCTGAATCAAGGTGAAAATTTTTCTTCTTGTTTCTTTTTTGCTTCTTTTTCTTATTTTTTCACTGTCTTCTTACTTTTTTCCCTGTACCGAATTATGCTCTTGATTATTTCATATCCTAGATATTCACTCACAAAGTCTTTCAAAACACCCTTTAAATATTTTCGCCCACAATATACGGTTTATTAGTCACCTTCTAAGGTTTCGCAAAATCATGGTATAGGGTCAGCATCTTGACTCTGTCAGAATACATTAATGTCAAGCGTATTATCTTTGTGCGTTTACGTCGTTTACGTAACTGTTCTATACTGGGAGCTTCTTTTATACGTATGTAATGGCATTTTGTGTTTTGTGCAACGTACACAATCACAGTGAGATCGCGTCTGTCCACAAGTTTCAACTCCGAAACTAGGGAAAGAATTTTTGACGGCATTTCGTTTTTGGTTGAACATTTGAACTGTCAGACGAATCAAAATTTGTTCTTCGTTGGTCCATTGCTGCTTTCACTTTGGCTGCATGAAGCTCAGATCGAAGTATTTCGATATTTTCATGCCTCGTTGCAAAAAATAATTTATTTCGCAAGGCACCAAATGAAGGTGTCATAATGATTTGTATTTTTTATATTTTGAACATTTCGAAATATCGAAATTCGCCTATTGTAGGACAATATTATTTCAGACCGCAGTAACATATCTGTAGCAATAACAGATCTGCAGCGACAGTTTCTTTATCGAGGTCAATAATAAGTTGTTTTTATCACGAAGTGTAAATACCCAAGAGTGTGGTTGTGCAGTATGAGGGGAAAAACATGACGTTGTCTGGTAATGACATGGGACAGTATACCGTGTCGGTACTTTTTATCGTGGAAGGTGAAATAGAAATATGTCACTGAAAGTCAATGAAAAGAATTAAAATTGAAAATGCATTATTGGTGAAATATTGAACGAATAACACTAAAAACCGTTTACAGTGTAATGTTGGCGTTGGCATTCCTGCGTACCGGTGAATCAAGCAGGGTTACCAACGCTGACGGTAAGGAAGTTATAGTACTGAATAATTGATGTTCGCTTGGCATTGCAACTGAAATATTTCACGTTTTATCGTATTTACTTCTGATATGTTTATCTATGACATTATAATATCTCTCCCTACGAAATGCTCGTCTATCACAAATTTAAGGATTAAGCCAATAGAGTGCGTTGATGTTCACTGTCACGTATGTCCCTTAAGCTACACGAGAAATACGTATATGTATGTGATATGAAATGGTGAAGTTTGTAATTCTTTTTTCGTAAAGTGTCTTATCGCGATGTTTGTGTACAGAATCCGCTAAGGTTGTCGGCATGAAATAATGCACTTATTTATTGTCTTGTAGTTATAGTAGATGTTCTTTGTAACCACATATTTTCGTTCACTGTTCTTTGGTTGTGACGTCACATAAGCTATGAGATGGCGGGTGCGTATTATGGTCAGGGTTTCGTATCTGATCTTAATAATTGTATTTGCAGATGAACTAAAACGATATGTATGTGCATTTCCGTTTCAGATTTGTTTGCCAAATACAACTGTACTTATTGCCAGGAAGATATTACGGGACTCAGGATAAAATGTGCAGAGTGTACAGACTTCGACTTATGTCTACAGGTAGGCCAATGACTGACTAATGCGAGGATATGTCATGCGCGTCATGTGATTGGTGCCATGCGCATCTATGGTTGGAGCGTTGTAAGTGGGTGAGGGGCGCAGACCTCCGAACTGTAAAATAATCTTGTCGTGGTACTATATGAACTTTAGATCAGGGGCGTATAATAGATGCGAGTAACCATGGTTACGCTGACACTGGATGTTTTTGAAATGATGATAGGATGCCGTCTGCGAAAAGCTGTTGCAGGTTTGCAAATATTTCGTGTGACATTTCTGGTGTGGTGTTTTACATAATTTTGATGGGACATAACATTTTTCTTTACCGAGTACTGTTGTTACGTAGTTGATTTTACAGAAGCAATTACAAAAGCCAGGATAAACATGTATTTATAAATGTTACAGTTTCCAGTCTCGCTAGATATATATTTCCACATCTTCGTAATTACGCACGGGTGTCAGTTTTGGAACCGCTACGCGCACTCATTGTAACCCAACATAATCTGTGAACTGAATTTTTTACACCTTTCTGAAATGTGTATTTCTGGGGTTGCAAACAACCAATCAGAAAACAGCCGATTCTTCTGTGTCAAATTTTTTGGTATTTAAGTTGCGTGGAAGAGTATATGTTGCCTTTGATGCTCAGTGGTGAATACATTTTAAAATAATGTTTTGTATTTTTTTAATTTTTCATAATTATTGCGTGTAGAACTGGCACACTGTTTAGATTTGTGGCATGGTATATTGGCAATGGGGGATTGAGAAGTTAAAAACACATGTGAGTGTCATGAAAGTATAGTAACTAGATCAGGACTGGGACCTCAAGTGCAGAAAACTGATGTTAAATCCTGTAGCATGAAATTTATAAGCTGTGTAACAAAATGATGGTTCATAGAGGCTGACAGAGAAGCAATGTAGGAGCAGGATTGAATGCTTTAGAATTCTGCACACACCAATACAACAAAAGACAAAAAAAGTAACATTATTGGCTCATTTTGATGTAATCATATGTGTTATAGGTGATGGCCTGAAATTCATGTTGAATCCAAATGAAACGGTCGAGAATGAGGGTGACCAATGTAGAGTGTGACTGATATATTTGACCGTTAACCTCTAAAATGACATATATGTTCATAGTCGTATTGCGTTATTTCAATGGGTAAGATGTACTATTATGTCCTTGATTTTTCACTGCTAATATCTCCCGAGTGTGACGAGATATGACTTAGGTATTAGTACTGTTAAATAGTCTACGTTTTTTCCTCTATGAGGTACCACCAACCACCTTATTTTTGGCAGCCAACATCATCCATGACAGTTATTTGAAACACTGTACATTCTACAGTCTAGAGCGATAAAAATGGCAGCATCAAGTAACAAGCAAAAGAAGGATCTGCTGACAGAAGAGGATATTTCCCAAGTTTTAGACAAAGAAGACAAAAGTGACGTATCCTCTGAGGAATCTGATGATTTTTTGTTTGATACAAGTGAGGAAGATTCATCAGACAGCGAGTTGGAGACAAGCAGTGTTGTGCATGAAAGTGAACTGTATGAAGAAGTGTCAGATTTTTCACAACCTTTTGTACCTTATGGCATGGCACGTCCAAGATTTGCATTTCTTGGTGTAAGTGGAGTCAATGTAGACTTTGATGATGTAACAAGTATTCTGGAATGTTTTCAGAAGTTTATTGATGAAGATATGTGGCAGTTGTTTGCTGAACAAACAAATATATACTCCAACCAATTTTTGGCAGCAAATCCTAATTTGAAACCATGATCCCGAGCTAGAAGTTAGATGGATACAAACCAGACTGAAATGAAAACCCTAATTGGACTTATCATTCTTCAAGGTATTGTACAGAAACCTGAGAATGGAATGTGTTTCTCCAAAATGGAAAGTACTGTGTTGCCACTTTTCACAAATAACGACAGAGAAAAGATTCCATCTCCTCCTAAAATTCCTTCACTTTGACAACAGTTCCAAATTTGACCCTGATCAGCATCACAAGAAACTCTGTAAAATCCAACCAATCCTTAATCACCTGAAATCTAAGTTCTCCTCTGTATACACACCGGATCGAAACATTTGTGTCGACAAGTCTCTCCTCCTCTGGAAAGGACAGCTAGGTTGGATTCAATACATACCATCAAAGCAAAGCAGGTTTGGAGTGGAAATCTACAAACTCTGTGAGAGCAGCACAGGATATGTTTGGAACTTTCATAGTATACACTGGTGAAGGTACCATTTACGGCGAGAGACACCAGGGGGCAGACTTCTTCAAGGATTGTCCTGGAGGTAGACCATGACCTACTTGATAAGGGCTACTCTCTTTACCTGGACAACTGGTACACCAGTCCAAATCTTGTTGACACCTTATGTGCCAGAGAAACAGATATTGTTAGAACCATGAGGACCAATAGAAAAGAGTTCCCAGAGTTTGTGAAGAGGGCCAGACTAAAAAAGGGGGAAACAGTGGCAGCATTCCTCAAGAAACAGATGATCATGATGAAGTGGAAAGAAAAGGGATGCCGTACTCGTCAGCACCCGTGACAACTAGACAAGGAGTAATCCAGAAACCATTTGTCGTCCTTGACTACAACAAAAACGTGGTAGGAGTTGACAGGAATGACGGCCAGCTTCAGAACTACAAGTTGGCTCGAGAACGTCCGGGGAAGTACTACCAGAAGTTGTTCCGCTACTTCCTCGATGTGGTCTGCCTGAATGCATTCATCATATACAAGAAGAAGGGTGGAACCATCTCTAGGTTGGATTTCCAGCTGACATTGGCAGGACGCTTGTCTTCAGTGGGTGGAGTGGTGGAACCTGCAACTAGGGGTTGGCCATCAAAATGACCCAAACCATCTTGACTCCTTGGATGCTACTTCCCAGACATGGTGCGAGGGACATCAAAGAAGAAGCCTACCAGGAGATGTGTAGTCTGCTGGGACAGTGGAAAGAGGAAAGATTCATCATATTGGTGGCCTGACTGAGAAGGCCCTATGTGTAATTCAAGCCTACCACAGATAAAAATTTTAAAATCTAAAAAAAAAAAATCATAAATGTTGCAATAATTGTGAATAGAAGCTGCATTTCATCTTTACATCAGTTTTTCAGTACATATTGAAAGAAAACCCCATTATGTTTGCACCCCTTCTCTTGCTTTATAGAAACAAGGAACAACAGGCAGTTAAATACCCAGGTCAGGTTACACCAGCAGCTCAGAAAAGACCCAGTAAAGAGGTTAAGAATGTCACCTTCAGTTTTTGTTTTACTTTATCCGACAGGGTTAGACTTGAGGTTAATTTTTGTGACAAAATGAATTTACAGTTCCCAGAGTTTGTCCTAATATTCCAACCATGCTGACCTTTATGTTACCAAGAATGCTTCATTTTTTTAACTGAAACTCGACAATATTTATTTCACAAGGGTGAAGGTGTTGAGGTCCTGTTCTGTGACGGGAACTGACATCGAAGAAAAACAAAACTTATTTCACCAATGTTACACATTGGGGTTTCATTTTAATGGCAGATATTCAATTGAAAATTCTCATCAAAATTTAAATACAAACTGTATATTCCATTGTGACTGTTTTTTGTGTTACCGTTGACATGAAGCCTTGAGGTTTAATTTTTCTGACACAAACTCATTCTTCATGTTAGGACCAGTTAGACAGAGCAGGAAATATATGAATGGTATTTACTGTGCTTCTGGTATATGTTGCTTGTTTAGCAACGAACATTGCACATGACTCTTTGACTACCCTTGTTTGTTGCAATTGCTTTTAATTCCACTGTGAATTCAAGCAATGAATGAAGGTGAATGTGTATTATGATCGTATTAATGTGTTGGTCATAGATGTTCTATTACATAATTTGATTTTTTTAGAACTGTTTGTAGATTTCAAGTTGTAAGCACTTTCATATATCTTATGTGTGATTAATATATGTCATATTTGTTTCAGTGCTTCTCAGCAGGTGCTGAAATAGGGCCACATAAAAATGAACATGCATACCAATTCATGGTAAGTTTGTTAAAGATCTTATCTTCTTCTGTCTGTGCAATTCTGGGAGAATTTAAGGATCTGCTGTCCTTGTGTGCATGAAGGGTGTAGTTAAACCATTGAAAATGTGACAAGGTTCAAATATTTGGTAACAACATGAACAAATCAAAATAGTGTTTATGAAGAATTTAAGAGCAAATTTTGTCTTGGTAGTTCTTGTTACCCTTCATTTCAAGGTTTTTGTTTTTGCTTGCTGTCAAAAAATAATAAAAAATCAAAATATATGAAGCTATAATTTTCCTTTGGACACTGGAGCATGGTCGTTCTTTTTCTGATGCTAGAACCCAGTTTATGTGTATAAACTGGGTTCTAATGGTTTTGGAGTTTACATACTTCACTGAATATGTTCCACAATAAGAATGTTCTGACAGCTTTCTATACAATCATCTGGATGCCATACTGTCTTATGAATCCTATTTCAGGTGGTGCCACATAAGATGCAGGCTGTCACAAAATGTTTTCGAAGTTTCTTGTGAAATTTTGTAGGGCAGGGATTGGATATTGATGTTCTTTGTTTGCTATGTCTTGATTCAGTCTAAGGTAGACTATAGCAGCTATGTTTATAACTCCGCATTGAAGTCCTCACTGTCTGCCTTAAGTCCTCTCCACAGCGTTGGTGTTTCCTTTCCACACTGGCACCGTAAGCAGTAGCTATCTTAAGGGTCTGAGTTTGTACATAGAATGCTGGAATGTAAGGAGGTCCCAGGTTTCCTTTAGGATAACTCTCCTTTATAGTTGTGCAGCACAATTAGGAATTAGACCCTTTCACCCCTCTTCCAGTCTTGTCTTGGCTGTCCATTTACTTTCATTAAAGGTGGTTTCATACTGTTCCTTGTATCAGGTCCTTGTAACTGTGAAAGTTTGATACTGAAGATAGTTTTCTGCTCTGTCCAGCTTCTGTTGTAAGGCAGGTTTCACTGTATTTACTTTGATGTTAAAAGGTGTAGGTCAGGACCTGCTCACACAGTCTTGTTATTTGATATCCACTCATTGTGTAAGACACCTCCTTGACCCATGTATGTTCATGTGCATAAATCTCTCAAGTATCTGCATAACTTATTGCTGCATATTATACCTATTAGACCATCGCTTTTATCACCATGACGTACTACATGGCCAACCCTTGAAGTTTTGACTTATCAGACAGGCAAGGCAGTACATTTGCCCTTATATGTTACTGATATTTTGTAGACCTTCTTTCAACTTATCCATACCACAGGGTGGTTTACTACTGATAGGTCATACAAAGTTCACCATGTGACCTGCCATGAAGGCACGGAGGGGGAGTATAGTACAGGTCTACTCTTTCTTTAACCTCAGCACTAGAGGGGGAGCTGGGTAGTTAATGCCATGCCCTGGCTGCTGTACTGCCAGGAATGACCCAATATCCGTTGTATGGTAGGCTGGGTGGACCCCAGGGCAAGTCTGGACGAGTGCGGAAAATCTCATCTCTCAGTGGGATTTGATCCCCAGACCATCCAGTCCATGGCGCTTTTGGGTCATATGCCCAATTTAACTGGTTCATTTATAACAGCCAGGTCTTCTCGTGCCACATTCTAAGTATCAGGATTGTTATGTGGTGAAACCTTTGTGCCCACTGTTTCCTCCATTCAGCATTGTCACCTCTTATATACAGATTCACAAAGAACCTTGCATTATTTTCATGGCATAGTCATACACCACACTGTCCATTTGTTACGATTGTGTGCCATGTATCCCGAATCAAAGTCAGGGAAACGGGTTTTCTTGCTGGGTACCTGGTTAAAATGGACTTGCATGGCATTAAGGTTGCATATGCATCTGTCAAGGAAGCCACCTTTTATCAGAGAAAGCTCTAGGCAGTGACATTTTTTATGATTAAACTTATGATTGTATGCATTATGTGCAAAATGCATATAATCCTGAACCTAGTGATGGTCTTCATTGAGGTGTTTTTGTCAGCCTGGCAAGTGGAATGGACTCCTACACCAGGCCAAAATCTAAGTTATGAAATTATCTGTGTGCTTGTTTTGATACTTCTGTAGCTTCACCAGAATGGAGGAGGTCATAATATCATGGCTCCAGACTGTTTGTACACACACCTTACACATGGCCATCTGTTGTGTAGAGAACCAGCTATACATATGTTGTGTGGTACCTCTAACTGTGTCCCACATTCTGGTCAGATGTCAGTTTTATCATGAAGGATCATATAGATGGGCATGTTGCACAACATCATAGGTGGTGACTGTTGCAGCTTATCTAATACTGTGGCATGCATTATCAGCATTGGGCTTGCCCAGTCAATTTGACTAGAGAATTTTTACAATTTTGTTTTAACTGCCATGAACATGCAAGGTCTGTCCTGTATTTTATGTACGTGGTTCTACAATATTGATGTTGAGAATCTATACAGAGTGATATTCTTTTAACATTTCTAACTTCTGGCAGGTTTGTAACTGCAGTTTTGGTAATAATGATTATGTTGTCATTGAACCCAGTGCTGGGTTTTGACTTATTATCAGTAGCACTGCAGTCCACAATGAGCATCACCTTTCTTTAGAACCCTCTTCCACAACTGTCAGTACCTGGTGATCATTCGTCATCTTTGGATCCCCAGCTTCCTCAGATCTTCCACCACACTATCCACGTACTGAAGTTTAGTTCTCCATATCCTCCTGCTGTCTTCAAGTTTGTAATCCACATATCTTCTGGGTATTTTATTATTGCCCATTCTTTGTAGATGCCCTATCCATCGCAACCTTGCCACTCTACTCATTCTGACAATGTCTGGTGACCAGTTGATTGTACCTAATTCTCCTTTTTCTTGCATGGGACCGTACATTTTACATAAGATTTTTCTTTCTAAAGTACACGGTAATAGTTTATCTGATTGCATTAATGTCCATATTTTGCTTCTGTTCATCAGAATGTCTTACAAGGGTTTGGTATAGCCTGATCTTTTTCTCATGAGTAAGCATTCATGATTGAAAATGTCTTTGTAATACATAATAACACTTATTTGTGTTCTGTATTCATCTCCTAATTTATTGAGTCATGTGATTCTTCTCAGTGACCACTGAGCCCACTACTACAAATCATGTTCTCTCTCAAATTTATAGCCCATAATTTTTATTTATGATTAAACCACTGTTGGCATTTTATTTCCAGTACTTTTACTTTATTTACTTTTAATCCCATTGTATAAGCTATAGTTGTTAATGTTATGAAGGATTTCTTTATGTTTTCCTCAGATATCTCATATCTGTATCACAAGCACATGCATGTAGCTGTACACAGTAGCCCCTTGGCTGGATACTTAGGTCTATTGACTTTCTCGAGTCCTAAATTAAAAAGTATGCAGTGTAAGGAATTTCCTTGTTGTACCCATTCATGACTTCTAAGGGATATAACATGTCACCTTGCATCTTTACCTGACACTGGTCGTTTTCCATTGTTGCGTTCACCAGTCTCGCCAGGTTGTCAGGAATTCCAAAACGTTTCATAGCAGTTAGTAGTAGTACTTGTTGATACTGTCATATGCTGCACTAAAATTGATGAATAGATGATGGATTTCAGTGTTACATTCACCAGAATTTTCTAGGATTTGTCTTACTGTAAATATTGGATCACTGGTTGATTTACTGTTGCTAAATCACTCTGGTTGTTACCAGTAATTTTTTATGTGTAAGTTAATATTATTGCATATAGCATGTTGGAGGATACTTTATATGTAGTATTCAGCAGTTTATATCGTGTAGTTCAAACATTGCATTGGGTCACCTTTCTTGAATAATGGGCACATTATACCAATCCTCTGATGAGTAGGTATTTTTTTTTATATCAACAGAAGCAGTTTCTGTAATGGATGAACAAGTTTTTGACTTCCGTGCTCTAGGAGCTGTGCCTGAATACTGTCTATTGCAGGTGGCTTGTTTTTAGTTCTTGTATTGCTTATTCAATTTCATTTTTTAGGTACATTTGCAAAATTGCAAAAAGTGACTGTTAGCTTCCTTGTCAGCCTATCATCCTCTTTGTCTGTCTGCATGGAACAGTGTGGCTCCCAATGGACGGATCTTCTTGAAATTTTGTATTTGATTAGTTTTAAAATATCTGTCAAGAAAATTAAAGTTCCATTAAAATCTGACAAGCATAATGGCTATTTTTTTAATCATGACATTTATGAGATAGTGTGGAAAACTGTGGTACAGCAGGGCAGGCCACAGATGACAATATGGTGCATTCGCATTACATGCTGGATACCTAAGGCTACAGACACACTCTCATAATATGTTAATACATTTTGCTTGTCCACTGCTACCATGGTTGCATGATCTCGCCACGGTGTTACATTATGGGTGCATTGCTTGTCTTGTTTAGGCTTACTAGCTTCAGATTCCTCATTATTCTAACCAACAGTTTGTTGGCTGTTAATGTTTCTGTGGTGGGTCTTGAATATATTTATTGATTTTAGTAAGATGCTCATAGTCAGAGATATTGAAGCACCTCAAATCCCCCCCATATTCACACACAGGCACACACACCCATGTGCACACACGGTAATATTAAAGTGGATGGTAGTGGATAACTGTTTACACAGTATAATTTGGATAAGTATCTGCCAGCAAAGTAAACACATGTTGTAAGAATAGCTTATTGTACTTAAAATTTCTGTGATGTTTCGGCTTAGAAGTCACTTCGAAGGAGACATTCACAAACACATTTGTAGTAGTACTTTATTAGTACACTGATGACCTCACACCACTGCAGCCTGGCTTCAGATATTGTACATGCACAGTGTACAGGATCTACAGACCAGAAGCACCAATGAATGCAGTCGCTGGTCAGGCAGGAGTAACAAGAACGTACAGCCTCAGGTGACTGTGTTGCATAACACACTGCCACATTCTTTGAATATGTGTCTGCAACCACAGCAGCAGCAACAAGTGAACAACAGAAGTGAAACTCATAGACAGTAGTCCATCTTAGGATTAACTAGCATGTAGTCACTTTCGCATGTACCTACTATATAGTGTGGACTCTTTTCCTAATAATAAAACCATCTTTTACTTTATAACAGTCTGTATGATAGAATTAAATTTGGATTTTATAATTACATACAGGTTTGCCATCAGTACACACTTCATCCTAAGTTGGTAATGTCTATACAGTGCTGTAAGGAGGATGTTAACTTTGGGTACCACCTGTAAATGTATTTGTGAAGATCTTGGAAAGTAGCTTTTAAGTTGAAATGTGGAGAAATATGAAATATAAGATAGTGTTATTAACACAGTTATATACTTTCTTAGTGCATATTGATCCAAATGAAATAAAGCCTCTAAATTCCATAAGATATGGGGAAATTCTTTAGTGGCTGACAAACTCGTAGCTTTCCGAGAGGGACTCTGCTGCATGGAATGAGGTTGGTAGATTAAACTAACATAAGAAACTAAAGTGTGATATATAATTTAGTCTTTCCTGCATTCTGTTTTAGAATGGTACATGTCTGTGACTGTTACTGGCATAGACATTACTTGGAGTATAATATGAATTTTGTTCCCACCTTCTCATGATATCCAAGCCTGCCTGCAGCTTTCTGTGGACAGTATTTTTATTTTTCCACTTTGGCATGTTTTGTAAATTGCAGAAATTTTAGAAAGCATGGAGTGGCGGGTATAATTTTAGTTTTTGCTTATGACTAACACAGAGGATTAGAATTACTGCCATGTATACATAAGAAATATTGAGATAATCAGTGGTGGTGTTAAATCAAAAGCCAGCCTGTTTTAGTAGTAGCTGACCCCCATATATGCTAGCATCTCATGCAGATGGGTGGTAGTAGTTGCCATATAATACTTGCACATAATTTTTGCAGGATTCAGGTGCCATTGGCATGTGCCTGGGGCGTGGTGGTTGGTCTGCTCGAGAAGAATTGCATCTTCTTGATGCAATTGAACAGTTTGGGTTTGGCAACTGGGAAGACATAAGTAGACATATAGAGACTCGTTCTCCAGAAGGTAATCATTTGTATCAATGTATTATATTCTGTTAATTAAGATCAGAATTGTCAAGATGTCCATAGATTATGATTATTTTGGATAAAAGGCTGTAATTGTAAGATCAGAAGTGGAAAAGGAAAATCAAAATTCGTACCAATGTGGAATCGCTCTAATGGGGTTAGAGTTTTGTGTTTAGGATTGTACATTTTTTATAAAATCTAAGATCACAGTTGGTCATGAGGAGAGGTCATTTGTAATCAGATACTGTAGTTCTTAGGGCAGCTGGGCTGTTGGGAGAAAGGGGTGGTCCAGATGATACAGGAATGTGGACCACATGGTATTGGTCACATTCAAAAAAGGTTTCACTCAAGGATAAGGACATCTTAAAACGTAAATACTGTATCAAACAGCATATTATCATCCCACTTCACCTACACCATGCCTCTCAGAATGTGGATGCTGTCAATTTTTCCTGGGTAATCTGAACACATTGACTGATCACATGGAGGAAGATTGGGTTATTTTTGCCCTGAAACTGACCAGACTGTCTGGGGATCCAAGCCTGAGAGGTTTTGGATGGTTTGGCGTCAGAACAAGTGTATTCTCAAAGCTCCTAGATAGCAGTTCTACCTGTGATTGTTCAGATTTGTATTTTGTTATTCAACATGGTGGTGTACCTGTTTCAAATTTTGAATTGGACCCCAAGTATCCCGATATTCTACGTGTTTTTACCCTCTGGAAAATGCATACTTCTATTGGGCCATGCCAGTTCCCTTCTGGATTGTTTCCAATTTGTCTTCAACTGATCATTCCGCCATATGAGACACTATTCAGTCTGCGGTATTGTCACAAAGTAAACCATAATCACACCATCATTCTCTTCACAGCTTAGAATGGTCAACTTTTAAGTTTCCTAAACATTCTTTCTTGCTTTTTCTGCTGTTGCATTTGTTGAGCATGTTTCACTTATTATTGCAGAAGCCAAAGAAGAATATATTGCAAGATATATAGGTGGTAGTATTGGCCGTTTAACGTGGCCTGCAGCTGCCAGTTCGAGACCAAATCTGAGTGACCAGACTAACCCTGATTGTGGTCCACTGTCACCTGTGTTGACCGCCAGGCTTCCACCTCTAGATGTCACTCCTGATGAAGCCGCATTGCTCGGTTACATGCCTCATCGAGATGACTTTGAAAGGGTATGTGTATTTTCTATATATTAGTGTAATTTATAGGTGATTTAACTTTTCACAGGTTTATTCATTGTTTCTGTCATTCTGACATTTAGTACGAGGTGTGGCAATAAAGAAACCGGATTCATGCTCTAACCCTTTATTGAAAAAAAAATCAGACAATCGAAATGTTATCCCCTTCAATGTAGTCCCCTCCCCGATCCCTACACCGATCCTTGCGAATTTTCCACTGTTGGAAGCAGTGCTGCAGGTCATCTTGTGTTAAGCTGTTCAAGAGTTGCGTCGCTTTTGCTTTCACTGCATCCACGGACTCGAACCTGGTTCTTTTGAGCGCAGACT